>Ga0194135_10000086_pt1 | contig 49854 bp, 30 predicted proteins | sample LitLau_LLRF_2013_FD_134024 | JGI IMG/M metagenome (GOLD analysis project Ga0194135, IMG submission 134024) | Freshwater sediment microbial communities in response to fracking from North America - Little Laurel Run_MetaG_LLRF_2013 (version 2) | ecosystem: Environmental > Aquatic > Freshwater >...
ACTACTCCTGTGCATCCGTCGTGGTGGTGGTGGTGGTGGTGGAATCGTGTTGTGTCCTCCTCCATTTGGTAGAGGGAGAACTCTATTATAATAGAAGTTGCCCAGGGTCTCTCCTCTCTCTCTCTAATATGAAGAAGTGAAAGAGAACCAACAACACTCCATCCGACTCTTCGGTCCTCCCTTTCTCTTCTCTCCGGGCTTCCGCCATCTTATTTCAGTCTCCCGTCTTTGTTCAACTCCCCAGTCAAGGTCAGGTCACTTCTCTGACCTCTCTGCTCACTTGTCCCCATCATAATAATAACTCTGCCCCCACTGTATAGGGATTCTTCTGAGAACGTTTGTGTTCCTCAGACTGTTGTGCAGCTCGGCCGAAATAATAATATAGTATTCATTGTTGTCCTCATCATCGTCGTCAATATCTTTGGTGTTGGTGTTGGTGGTGTATTTTTGTGTTTATTTAGAAACCAGTGTCATAAACGCAAACTCTTGTTGGAGCATATTAACTGTGGGATATTAAGAGACTAAATGTTACATAATAGTGTTCCACAAGAGTGTTACGAAGAGGTGGAGTGTACAATTTCAAAGAAAGTTTAATTGTAAGCTGATCTTCTATTGAACTTCTTGATGTGCTGATGGTGGTTAGTAGTGGCTACCTCGATTTAATTTTAATATGCTTTCGTGACTTGTTTTGAATGTTAAAAGACGAATTCGATTTGGAAGAAGTGGATTCTGGAGCCATTTTTTGGCTTGAACAAGCTGAAGAAATCATTAACAATTGTTAAAAACAAACTAGCGTGAAGTGTTGTTTAGTTTTGAAGTAGAAGTTACATATATGTATATTTCTACAGTAAGCGTTTGTGTGTTAACTGTCAACTGTTCATGGTTAATTGAGATTTAATGATGGTGAAAACTGAGATTATTTGTAGGTGAACGAAGCTGGTAAAGCTTAACGGATCGAATAATTAGTCATCACCGGACTGTCTTCTCAAACTGTGAAAGAAGAGGGTCAGAACAGTCAGAAGTGTTAAATGACAAAATTGTAAACATGAAGTAGATCAAAATCAGTTTTTATGAGGTTTCTAACGAAAGAATGGTACATTAGTGCTGGCAAGACATGTTCATTGGTATTATAAGAAACAGACTCCCGTTAGTTTGACAACCATTTGACGTGAAAACACATTATTTAAGAAACGTGTCTCGTGGTGGGATAGAATTATTCACTCACTGTGATCAGTAGTTCAATTTAAAAGTTGTTTACCAACTTTATATATATATATATATATATATATATACGAAAGTTCAAGTGAAGTTTTCAATGCGTGGAATAAAGATGATCATTCAAGAATGATTACGCTATTGAAATTTCGAAGAGATGACACTTGACCAATATTTTGGTTATAAGCTCTTTAGTTCAGGTAAGAAGCACTTTTGTATTACTATAATATATCATTGGTGTTTTAGTATTGAATTAGATGAGTGAAGTTGTTCATAATAAGTCGCTTTAGATTTACAATTGTTTCTGCAAATGAGTACGCATTTTTGATCATCTTTAGATATGGCAATATTGGCAATTCTCTAAATACTTCGTTTCTATTGCTATATTATTGTAGCTAATAAAAAAAAGTATAGATAGAAGTACTTCTAGTATCCAAACGCCATTTGTTGCGATAAGGAAATCTGACAATACAAAGAAGATAATGAGAATCATGACGACTAAGGCAATGCATTGTTTTACTGTCTTACATGTAACTAAAATCGCAACTCTCTTGTTTTTTTGTCTGGAATAGGTAGGTTTAATGCTCATAGCATGTCAGTTCAGTAGCACAAAAAGAACAGGCCATTCATCATTTTAAACCAGTATGACAGTTTTTTCCTTTAAATCCGGATAATGACACGGCAGGTTCTTAATTACAATTAGAAGAGGAGAGTCTCAGTCACAATAGTGTTGTTAGTGTAGCTGTATCCACCCACCCATAGACGAACCGCAAATGAGCAATAGAACAAGAGATGAAGCTTTTCTCAATTAAGATTTTTTTCTTAGAACTGGTAGATTCTTGGGATACATTCCGTATCAGATTGTGCTTCTCTTATATTAAGTCGCATTCACACTATCTGTTTTCGGTAGTGTTATATTCTTGCTGCATAGTAGTTACGGAAGCTGGATTTGGGAAAAGAATATGCATGCATTAACGTTAACTGTTAGCGTTAGTAAAGAATTCTTGCGTAATGAATTACTATTACATGTCATTTTAAACGGAAAGGAGTGTATTGTAAGAGCAGCATGATGTTTCATGCTGCTTTTACATGTTTCAATCCAACCGAATCAATTTTTACTTGACGATTCTTACTTGTTACATACTTTCAGTAACGTGATGAAAAAACGCAAACTGGCGTTCCTTATTCAGAAGTCATTTATTTGATAGCTTGGTTTAGCAGAAACAAAAGAATACTTTAATTGGTCAACGCTGCGACATTTTATAATTGGTTTTCCTTTATCTATCCAACGTATGTTTTGAACTTTAAATCATATAGGAAGGGCCTAGGACAATTCTTTGTGATAAGAAAAGTTTCAGAATTCCTCAAATTTATTATTTCATTTATTCTGCATTGCTAGAATAATTATCCATTGAATTGTTGGAAATGTTGCATATTTAAAATATAATTAAAGCTGTTGTAACAAATGCATCGTAAATTAACAGAGAGGCTAAACAGATTTTGCTTTGAAATGGAAACTGAGTGTTTTATGTCGAGATTGAGGTGAATGAATGAATTGTCCATGAATGAAAATTCTCTAAACTTTCTATAATAATAAATAAGTTATCTTGCTCGATTAGACTTGTAACCTAGCATGTGCCACGGCTAATTGTACGTTATTGCAGATAATGTAGATAACATAGATTCGAGGTCCGAGAACATATTTAGATATGTTACAAATCATAAGTATAAATAGAATCCATTAGTATCCAATGTTAATTTAAAAATACAATTAAAAGTAATGATTCTTCGTGACAAATTAAATATTTAACCGTACTAGTCCATGAAGATATTCTTGAAGCTAATTGAAAGGCGTTAAAAAATCTACTTCAAAACACCCAACATATTCGTATTCGTTCTTTGACGTGACGTGTGCAAGTAAGTAGAAAGTTTCAAAACGGCTAAGGGTCGGGTGTACCTAGTACGTTCCCAGGTTGAAAATTTGAGGCTGTGAGAAGGATAGCAGTAAATTCTGTCGTTCAAATTAAAGCCCAAAAATTGATAGTTTTGCAATAATGGTCCTAATGCGTTTCTGATGTCGATTGTAAATCGGTGTCAAAATTCGGAGTAATTTACGACTTGGACTTGGTATTCTTAATCTTCTAGCATCTCTACGGGGAGTGTCGCAGGAGGCATACGAATTGACATTGACGCTAGTGTGAAACAATGGCCAAGTCAAAATCAGTTTGAACGGTTCTGCTCAGACTTGAGATGAAGAATGAGGGAAAGATCGGGCAGGTCCTTGGTACTCTAAGGAGTTTCAGATGTAGTTTTACGACCACTCAATCATTCCTTTACTTTAAGATACTCTTCTCAGTTAATCCCTGCTCTATGGGAGAGCGTCGAAAGTATATTTTGTTGTCCAATAATTTTTCTCACGACAGAGAAAGAGATCCGATCATGCGGTTCGTACACATTTATTTCCATCTCATTGTCATTATAAACTAAATGATAGTTAGCTGGCAATGAGTTAGAACTATTATTGGCTGGTAATGGGTGCAGTGAATATGATCAATAATGATCATCATATTCATCATATAAAAATCAAAGACCAGTAAATCTGAAAATCTCAACTACTAACGTAGAGTAAAGACTAATCTGCAACTAAATTGGTCATTCGTGTACGAATTTTCTAGCAAGAAGTGAATTTTAGCTTGCATTTAATATTGTTTTTGCTGTGGAGATCATACTTTTTACCTGTTAGAACAAAGATTTACTTGTAACTCTTATTATTAATATTGTAGTGTATGATTTGTTTAGAAGAGTATGTATAATACTACTGCCAACAAAAACCATAATGCGAATGCAGTTATGTAATTGTCATGTCCATGTGCTGTATTAAGTAAACGTAGCGAGTTGTGATAATTTATGTTATGTTATGATTCATAACATAACTCACTGTGATGTAGAAGTTGGAAGTTTAACTCGTTTGAGGCTCATTTTCGTTGAATGTTCAATCATCCGTATTCGAATAAGCTAACAGTGGAGTTTAATTGCTAGTAGAATATTGTAACTTTAATTTGTGATAAGTAAGACAAGGTGTTAGCAGCAGCTTGTGGTCGGGATTGAAAAGGCGAAGATCAACTGAAAATCTTGTTCGCCAAGTTGCAAGCGACTTCTTATCGTAATGCCATCACTAGTATATACCATGTCCTGCAAATGAAAAGCAAAAACTAAGAATTATAAAATACTTCATTTTATAAAGGAGAAATCATCTTCTTCTTGTGTAGGACTTCTTTATTTATGAAATGCAATGCATTTATGAATTCAGCTTCTTTTACGTCAACTTCCTTGTTGCTCACGATTTTTGTGTGAATTTTGCAACTATTTTTTCTGTGAAATGCATTGTAAATTGTAGTAGCATTACATTGGATTATTACTAATTAATGAACGTATGAAAACTCCATGCACATCTGTATATTTACTACGGAAATAGGGAATCCTCAGCTAATAATCGTTAAATCGATGCAAGAGCTTATCGTTATTACTGTAAACTGAATTGAGTGAATTCTAGCTGTAGGTATATCACTAAATTTTCCGATTAGAAAAGTCATACTAAATTGTGCTATGTTGACGGAATCGCAGAACTAAAATGCGATACACACGCATATTGGAGAGTAAGTGTCGTACATACAATCATGAAATGCTGTTTTTATCGTAGAGTGAAAAAAAGTTTGCAGTTTAGATAGGAAGTTAAAAGAGTCAACTTCCGCCTTTCTTTCTAGTGCTACCTGGGATTTCACTGCATTGCTAAATCCCCTACCGTTTTAGCAATGAAATCTTCATTTCATTTACTTTTGTCTTCATATTTCCAGCAGCAGCTTGGTGCAGTGGCAAAGAAAGGATTTGTATATTAGTTACGCAGTATTGTATATCAGTTAAGATGTATATTGCTCCAGTCTCACAGTCCACTCTCCTGCACAAATATTAAAATTCCTGACATAGTTGGCTGTTACCTAATTTCAAAATTAAATGCGAAGAGATCAACCATTATCTATTTTTTCTAATTTTACAACGAACTGAAAATTGATATCTGATAGTTTTTTCTAACTTTTTGATACTGTAATGCAGAATGTTACATTACAACAGGCTTTCAGAAGTGACCACATAAAATTACTATGCACGTTGTAAACTATGAGAGCTACTAGAAAGTTACACAAACTTCGGAAACCGTTGGAGCAACGACTTACCTGGTACCTTGCACAAACACAAAGTTTAAGATAACATTTAGATTTGTATTATGGCATTTTACGCACTTGGAATGTGGAGACACAAGGAATTACAGAAAATTTTAACTCGTACATAAGTTAAGATTGCAAGTATGAATTTGTACTAGAAGGCCGTCTGTCAGTGTCCTAGAAATCTTGGAAGACACCTCTTTAAGTCTCATTTTGCTACTTTTTTCTTCTTAGGCTCATAAAATTGCTCTATTCAAACTTCAAAAAGTACACTTTGTCTTAAGATTATGTTTATAATACTGATTATTGTTGTTTACGGATTATTGCTTCTTAATTTCGGTAATTCAATTTCACACGTATATATTGCATTGTAGTTTTCAACGCTGCAAAAGATTAAATATCCCAAGATAGAGATAGAATTGAGCTACATTGATTAAAGTAATACGTAATACGGTGGTCTGCAATTCTATATACTGTATCGTACCATTTGTGTGTCATAATCTTAAATTTCTTCCATGTTCTTGCAAAAGTGTACCATTATCCGGATATGGAACTTACTGAACATAATTTCAATAAACCTTGTACCTTAAGCATGACAATCCAACTGAATGTTCTGATGGTGAGTACTTACAAGTGTCTCGAAGTTCCGCTAGCACAAAAGAAAGTTTCGTTATTGAGTTTTTCATAGCAGAGAACCCGTACTGTTCTTAGTAGCCCAACCCACCTTTCCATTCTTTACAATTAGTTTGCCCTTTTGTACCTAGCCTCATTCACATGTCACAGATACATTAATGGAACTGAAGAAATTACACATTTTTCATATTCTCAGGAAAATGTTTACCCATGAACACACACATACAAATACCTCGATTTCCATGCATCAAGCCCACAGTATTCGTCATTGGTGAATAGAATTTTTCAATGGCTTAGACTCGAATATAGAAATCTAGAGAAGTTTTGCTTCAGTGGCACTCTTTTCTTGAGTAGTAGTGTCCCCCGTCCTCTTCAGTCTTCAGATTTAATTCCATGTTCTCTGATGTAACACCTACGTAACTGCACACTTAAGATAGGTATACATCGTTATTTCAAATAACATACAGCAGTTTGCTAAAACAGAATGAGAGAGAAATAGGAGTTTTATACTTAGTAATCAATGTAACACCAAAAATCAGTAATGTGTTATAGTAAAAATTTAAAAATTTAAAAAATCAGTATTTAAGAATTCAGTAGTACATTTCAATGGTATAGAGATTAGAAATAAGGCAACCAAATATTCCAGAGATCTTATGCTAATTAATATACTGTGTTCCAATTATATTGATTAAATATGTAGTCCATTGTTATTTATAGAGAACGCAAGTGATATGATCTGATCAATCGGTGTTGAAAAAGCAGAAAGTTCTTTCATTGTGTAATTTCGTAACCTAGTTGAATCGTATTTACTTCGTAAGATTGAGGATGATAACAGAACAAGTTATGTTGGGTGTACGTCGGCCTGCAGGTATTCATATGATAGTATATGACGATCGTATCTTGTGACTTAGGTCTGCTTAACTCAATTACTATGTATAGTTATAGTACATCAGCAGATCAGCATCAACGCAAGCGAACAAAAAGGGTCCCAGAAACTTTTGAGAAGGGCAGTGGTAGAAAAAAGAAGGCTTGGCTCCGTTAATAAAGAAGATTCATTCATTTGTTTGATATAAAGCGATCAGTTAGGGAATTTTGGGGCTGGAGTTTCATGAAGTGTGATAGTAATCATAAATAATAGTATGCCTTCAGTGTGTCTTGCCTTTTGAAATCTGAATGAGCACCATCAACCATGGTCCCTCTGTATTCTATTCTATGTGCTGATTCTGTCCTCCGAATGTTTTCAACAATTAAACGTAACCTGCCGAAACCTTTTTCTAGGTTGTCTCAAGTGCTTCCTAATATCTCACTCATTTTCATGTCAATGTATTTTTCACTAGGCTTTAGAACTAAAAACCAATTTAAAGGTCTTTTTAGTTGCTAGAATCTAGAATATTGCAATATCCGAAGCTGTAATACTTTATATGTAGGTCTTTTAAAGAGTTAGTTGCTTTGTGTCAAATGTAATCGATTGATCTTATAATTAAATTATAAATAGTGATTATATAATCTGACGATATAAATAGGTGCAGTAATAATACATTTTTCGTAAATTTAGTTAAGTTATCAGTGCTTTCAACCTGATTTATGCATTCGATATACCTTATTCAACTTGAAGTGATATGTTAACTTACACCTATGCATTTGCCTATATTGGCTGTAAAAGATCAAATGAAGGACTGGAGGAATTGGATGAAATGATGAAAATAGTAAAACCTTGCACTTGAATATTCACAATGAGGAATTTCGAGTAATGCCTGAGCCTAAACAATATATTGAAATCTCTATTGACTATCAGATAAAATTGTTCAGAATGCATAGGGACTAGTATAACTAGGGAAGTTGTGTAGACAGATGTAAGTGATAGAGCCCTCAAAACACAGATGATCTTTAGTAATTGAAGTCGAAGAGAGGGTGGATTGCATTTGTTGAGTATTTCTTACTATTGAGCTTGCTCACAAATCTATTCAGCTATTCAACTTCATTTGATATAGTCATATATACTGAGCAATGTAACGAAGAGAGCTCTTGTGTATTCAAAATCGTTGTTACTTCTCTCATTGTCCGTATTGTTTGTTTGACTTTCTTGCTGAAGCGAGGAGATTAGTTTCTTCGATTCAACTCCTGAAGGAGAATCCCTTTTGTTGTGATTTAATGGCTGTCCTTCTCTCGATTCTTCGGTATATTATTCCTTCTTCATTCTCTCCCATCCTTCCTAGAGTACACACTGTGAGATAATGTCGAGTGATTACTCTCATCGTTGAGTCGTGAAGTGTAGAAGAGAGGAATGGAGGAAGTGAAGGCTATTTCGAAAATGAAGTCTCATTTTCAATGCTCATCACTCCTCTCGTCATCTCCTCGTTGAATGAGTTAACATTATGAATATTCCGAATAGATCATCTTCAGAAAGGCAGACAGAATATTGCTGAGAGTGAAACTAGTGACAAATACCTTCCGATAATGGCAAAATCACAATCAATAATTACTCGGTTCCTCTGGGTTAAGTGAAGTTTTTAAAAAGCAACACAAAATAAAGGCTAAAGCATTTTTTTCTGAATGGGGACATCCGGAGGTCATTCTGTGATATGAATCAAAGAATTGTGTTGTATTATTCATACTCGATTGAGTTGCTGATATTTAATTTCACCTCCAGGAAAAAGAAAATTGATAAAACTCTACCAGCTGATTAAAAAGTTAAGTAAATACGACAAATACCTCAAATACGACATTAGTGAACGATTAAGTCAGCGAGCCAGCCGATACCCGACAGAAGATGAGCTTCAAATAAGTCAAGCAATACTTACGTTATCAGTCTCTTCAAATATAGCTAGCTTATATTTACTTTATTTATCTCGCGACAAAATAAGATTTAAAAGTTTTAATCCTCGCTTTGCACTTATTTCTCATCGTGATCTAACTCAATTCTGTGCGGCTCGAAATCAAAATTCCACACAGCATTTTGCTGCTTTCAGTTTAAAATAAGTTTAAATTATGACCTGAAGTTCTTGCTTTTGCTTCATTCTGTTTTATTCGTTGCCCAGTCTCACCTACAGTGTTTTCTCATTAAGTCAGGCAGTTGGATAAGTGCATTTAAAATAATTAGTTGTTACATTAGCTATGTTTCAAACATGGCCAGGAGACTTAAAGACTTACATTATGTCAATAATTGTTATCGAAAACGTTGAGTGAAAAGCGTAAAACTGCTTTAAACTAGTCCCCTTGGCCATATACAAACAAAAAATCTACCATGGTGCGTGAACGTTGCAGGTAATAGGAAAAATTATTTAACGGTATATACTAATACTGAAATACCAATTATTTAAGTAGTGCTTTGATAATTTGATATAGTTTTTATATATGAGTTTCCTTGCATGTTTGTTCTTTGTTAGATTGACCCACAGCCAATTACTTACTTAGCTTTTTTCGTAAATTTGTTTTGTAATGTTTCGGTTTGCGTATTGCTCTAATTTTTGAAAAATCTTATTCGAATGTGTTTTTTGCGTTAAAGAGTTACTACTAACTTTTAAAATGGTTTCCTACTGATATCAATAATCGTATGTATAATTCCACGTATCATTAATTACTGTCAGATCAATTATCTTATGTGTAGTCTGTGGCCTATTGTGTTTGTTGCATTGTTGCATGCTATTTGGTTGAGCAAGAGAATCAGAATTGTATGATCGTGTATGTGTTCAGAATTTTCATGTGGTTCCTTTCCGTTCGATTCTTCCCACTAGTCTCATAGTTGTGTTCCTTGTCGGTATTTCCCTTATTATTATTATTATCTACTAAATACGACCTCACTTCCAGTGCCTTGAGTGCATAACAAGTGGGAAGGTTGTGAAGGGTAAATGAGAGCTCTCAGAAACTAAATAGTATTTAACTTGTACAGGAGGGTGAATTCCTAATTTCCTTTTCCGGTGTCATTCATATTTGTATTCCAGCTTTTGCTTTGCAAAATATAAAATCGTAAAGGATGTAGCAGAAATATGACTGCTGCTGGTACTTTATTTTGTTCAATAATTTCAGTCACTAATTATAACTTACAGTTTACTTATTGTCGCGGTCTTTACATCTTAAAGCTGTGTTAATTACGCTGTCATTCCCGTTATTTTTACGCAAGCAGTTGTCAAACAACAATGAGCCTAATTATTATCTACATTAACATTCCCTTGTTTTATAAGACTACATCCCCAGTCTGCAAAGTAATGAAGTTCTTTGCGAGCGATTCAAAAGCGATGGTTTTACTTTAAGCATCGCATCGTTGATGGTTGAGCTAAGCATGGAACAAAAAATGCAATTTCGGTCAGTTAATTATTCTTTTTATAGCTTTCTTGAACAGCGATGGTAAGATTGTACATACCGATTAGGTCTGTCTGTGAGAAGAATGCCGGGTGTTATAGTCTTATATCTTTGTACGTGGCCTTTGTAGGATACTAAATTGTGTGTATACGTGATAAAAAATGTTAAGTCATATCGAGAGGAAATAGATTAGGTGTTCGGACAAATGATGCAGAACTGAAATTAGCTGTAAACCTAAATTTTATTGGGCACATGAGCCACACGCAATCGTACATATACTTTTACACATTGCTAACTATTTTTCTCATGGCCTTTTTTAGTTTTGATATATCAAATCAGTGTAAAAATTATGGTAGTACTATTCTTATACACTGGTGTATATTTTAGACCGATATGAGTGTTATATAAGATACATGCAGACAGAGGTTTATGTCAGGGATACCGAATAAGACTAGAATCAAAGAACCATTAAATTACACAGAGCACATAGCATCGAAGTATTATTTATGTTCGTATCAAGTGGTACGTATAGTAATGTAATTCATATGCATTTTGTATGAATAGCTTTCCAAGTTACATTTGTGGCTCAGCATGAGGAATCGAGGAATGGGAGTCAACATACCTTTTGTCAACACAGACGAACTTTTGAATCGGATTTTTATAGAGCCTTCGAAAGCACCTTTTGTAAATTCTCTAAAGAATACAATGCCAAGATAAATACGACTACTTTCGAACGCCCTACCAAATAAAACGACTGAAGAGTGAAAAGGAGAAATGGCTTAGCAATTTCACCCACGAGTCCAGAAATCCCTCATTCGAGGTATGTGAATGTGAAATAGAGGAAAAGCTGTGCAATCATCTAACAGTAGTTGAAGTTAACGCTGATACAATGGATGCACGCCACGGGAAAAGTTGATCCATTTGAATAGTTCCTTCCAGTATATAAGGTGTTCTTTACGCCTCAGTACAGAGAACTGTAACTCAGTACGGTTTAAGAATAGAGTTGAGTTGGAAGTGGAATGAATAATTTAGTGACTTCAGAATCACAAGAAGATGATTAATGATAGCTCATTAGTGTAAAATTCTATGCAGTCAGTTAGTAAAAGTGACTTCTCTCCTTCAAAACTCCTGGGTTTCATTTCATTCATCTTAGTTTAAGCGTTGCGTTCGGTTGAAGTGATCGGCGATCATATTCTCCGCTTATGATAGCGTAACTACAGCTGATGTTTCTTTTGAGAACAACGAGTTGCACATCAATAAAACTATTGATACTTTAGGTACGATTAAAATTCATGTGTATTAACGCATTTTTCTGGTATATAGTCATGTCAAATCAATATGAGAACCTCCCTTTAAAATTACCTGAATGCGCAGGTACTGAGAGTGTTCACAATCCTTAGCTGGTTAATTTGCTGATGACTAATTCAGATTAAGAGAAAAAATATGCATTGTTTCCGCTCAGTAAAGCTATTTTTCCATAAAATAGTAAGTGCTAAATTATCTTCATGTAGGGAATTGGCATTTAAACTTGACAACTAAGGAAAGGGCTTGCTGTCGAATCGCCAAAAGGGCTTTTCATTAAATAGTAGTATATTTCTTAAGAGGTGTGTGTTGACCATTGTATAAATTAGTAAGACACACAGTTGTGCTCAAAAGTTTACTTCAGTAGTGACAATTTTTAACGAAAAAACATGGAAAAATAAAACTGTATACTCTGTCAACTCTGTCTGACTCTGAGGCATATAACATTATATAAATCAGAAAGGAATTCCAAATAAATATTAAGCGCTAGTGATTTTAATTCGATTGACTATATCCAATAAAGAATAAAGATGCAGCCATGATCAAAAGTTGTGAATAAAGAGTGTCTTGAATTAAAGAGTCATACTCCTCAAAACAGAACAAAATTAATCCAGTGCGTTATTTCTTTACCAATGTCTCATTTTAAGAACCTTTTGTGTCACGTAAAGCACCAAACTCTTAGACAAGTATTTCAAAATGAAATAGAACGTCTTCGGAAGCGTAAAACTTAAAAAGGCAAGACTACTTTAACTGCTTTTTCACTGACTTCCGGATAGGCAAAGGAAGCGAATTAGTGAAAAGGTTAGCAGGAATAGCAGGATTTTTTACATGCAAAGTTGCAAGCAAAAGTGAGTCGTGTTCGTTGCATAAAAAGAGAGATTGACAGAAGAAACTGGCCTGCTGGTTGTGATTTGATGAACATTCCTCTTTATCATCTTCCTTCGCATAGTAAATTGTGTGAGATTAGCATCTGGAGGTTATTCGCCTAGTGCAAGATGAAGATGAGTACGAGTAACTGCAAATCATCATTCATGTCAACATTATAGAGGAACCTAATGCATTCTTTACTTTCTCATCACCACCTTATACTATTAATTTGTTAGATATTTTACAACTATCCTACACGTACAACATGACAATTTAGGGCCTTGCGTAATATTGCTTCATGAAGATGGTTCTTGATGATGCAAACTTTCCATTAATTTATAATTATCAAACAGCTCTCTGAACAGTATAACAATTTGGATGGTACAGGTTCGTGGGTGTTAATTGCAAATGTGTGAAATGTGTCATGATTTATAATTCGTTATACAAGAAAATTTGTTATCGTATCACAAAATACTTGTACTATCATTTATCGAATTTGTGGGCATCTATTTAGAAGCACTTACTCCTACAACATAATTCGAAGTATTGCGTTGTTTAATATATTGAATGATAATTTGTTTTTTCAGGACGCTATCGTAATGATTCTGTGACTACCGACCACTTTCGCTGCTGTAAGTAAACAATTTGACGACAGCGACTAAGAACAAAAAGCCCGTGAAGGCAGAAGACAAGATGCGTTCTTCTGCTTCTCACTGTGGATGTCTTTTTCTGGTCCTTGTTTTCATTTTGACTGCGTTGGTACCGTTGGAATATGCTGAAGGTAAGGAAATCGAGCTTCCTCCCGTTTTAGTAAGGACATGTTGATTGGCCGTCAAGTACTTGATAATTGGAATTTGTACTATAGATTATAGATACATGCCAGGCAATCATTCATAATTTTGAGTGTCGATGCATGATCAGCTTTTTTATGAATCTATAACTCTACAGCAGTTGTGTTTTCGATGAAATTTTTTATTTGATACATTCAAATCAAATGAAGGCTTAATTAACTTCTATAATCTTGTAAGCGAGAAGCACTGAAACTTGGACTTACAAAAAGTTAAGTTAGAAACAATGCGATGCAAGAAATGCAAATAATGTTAGATTGAATGACACTCTAGAAACTGTCGATATCTCATGATTTAATGATGACATTTAATGTTGGTTTCCATACACGTGCACAGGTACACAAAATAATTATGTAACATATGTTTTTGTAGTCTTCTACTACACTGCTGTCATTGCAAATGAATTAAATGCATTTTATTCAAAACTGAATATCATTTACTGTTATTAGCTCTTCAAAAGTAGACAAAAAGAAGCATTGAAATGCAAATGCAAAATTTCCATTCTCTAATTGACCTCATTCATCTTTGGTGAATTTGTTTTATATAACCCTTAAGGAAAATCGAAAAAGCAATATATAACTCTTGAGTTTGCCCGAAGATGGTTTGAATGGGATGAAACAATAGGTTTGTTGCGTAGTATCGTAATTTACATCACTTGGCTTGAAAAAATTGTATTCATTTTCTATACATACCAATCCGTGTCTCAACTCAGCATCTAGGTTTTTTATTTCAAATTTCAAGCTTTCAAAGCTTATAAGTGGCCTAGTCTTGATCCATAATCAACATTATACGAATACATCAATATTTTTGCCAAATTCGTGAAGCACTCGTGGGCGAGGAGATGAAAATCTCACCTCACAGGTTCAGCTACAGTACATGTATCTAATGATTTTCCAATCCAAAATCCAATCGTATTGAGACTTCAAACCACTTTGATGAATGTTGAATACAAACTTGAAACTACTACAAACTGAGTACGGTTATCCATTTCTTATTTTTTGGCATTGAACGATTCACTTGTAACTGATCACAGTGTTCCTCATAGACGATGAAGGTATGAAAATCATATAATATGGTTCGGGTCTGGTATATTGTCCCTAATGATACCTATTTACCTTCTAAGCTAGTGAGAGTGGAAACGTCATGCTACAGTATATCAATGAAACCAGTAATGTACTATTTAAAATTCAAAATTACATTATAGTTTTTACAAGAAAATCGAAAAGTGAAGTCATTTATAAATACTAGTTACATGATGGTCCAAAATTCCCACATGATTTTCAGTTCTGGAAAATAATTAAGGCAGACAAAAGATGGTGACAACAAGGCCAACCAAAAATTTAGCTCAAGTTATTGTTGAAAATGATATATTTGCACGATTCTCTATACATTTCGGCAGAAAAATGTGACACTCAAAACATTTAACTCAAATAGCTTCGGTAAAACGAAACGTAGCCCCTACTCCTGTGCATGTACAAGGCTATATTGCTACCGATTAATTATTACCACGTACGGCAAACATGTTTTGGTCATTATGAACTAATGAACTAGTAATACGATTGGATAGCAAAAATAAAAACATAAAAAAGACATAAATTCCACTGAATGTTGTTTTTCTAGACTTAAAGTACTGTCACTCGTCTTTGGGGGTGATTAGAGTGGGGTCGGGCACACTAGACAGTAAGGCTAATAATTTGTTACTTGTTTTCTTTTAACAGGTAAACAAACAGCGTATGCATGTGAAGGAACAGCACTTCGTCTAGATTGCGAACCAGGAAAAGTTATCCATTTGATTCGGGCCATTTATGGTCGATTTTCCATCACAATTTGCAATGAAAATGGGAACACCGAGTGGAGTGTCAATTGTGGGAGTCCTAAATCTATTCTGGTACTCAATGGAACGTAAGTGTACATACTTTACTCTTGATTTCCGATGCCAATCCTTTCCTATCTTCAAGCTCACATCGGACATGCAGTTGTTTTTGCTGGCAATGAACGTAGCATAATGATTCTTGAAATTTACTAGGAAGTTTTTGTGGCTCAACAACACATCTGTACATCTTCATTAGTCAATTAGATTGGTTACCTACACATTGTTCGCACAGTTTTCATCTCTGCGTTTTCGAGTTCAGTTGTGGAAATAATAAGAACTTGGTTTTCTTCTATACTATGCATCGTATAAACAGATAAACAGTAATGCAATAAATTTACACCCCTTTATTATATCAATGCACCTTTAATTAATGTATGAGTAATAAGACCATTTCGAGGGTTTGCTCTTAAATAAAATTTGATAAGTAGAAATCACGAGTTTGATGATAACATAAGTATTCCCATGAAGTAGGCCAATGTAATTTCTATACTGCAAGTAAATGAGGATTAGCAATGTTTTGAAGTGTTCGTGTTTGCTTTTTATACCTAAGTCTACATTTGAGTAATAATTTTTAGTGGCCATTTTTGCGTGATTGCAATTAATCTGAATGTAACTATAAGGTAATTTGATCGTGTCAATTACCATCTTTAGCCCACTTGTAATATAACTGTATCACTTGTAAATAATGATCTTCATCCTTGCTGAGTCTAAAAATGGAAGATTACGTGTAAACTAAATTTCATAAGAAGTATGAGCTACTTTTATTAGATAGAGAGATGAAAATAACTGCCAAAAACATCAATCAATAAATAGCACAAACCCATTAGCTGGATCCTCTGAGGAATCCGATGGGTGGGTGCATATTCTTGAACTTTGATTATATTAACTGTTGTGAGTATTGGTAAGTATTAAAGTAGAATTGATTGCTAGTGAGATTTAAAGTTGTGTCATGTATCACAAAAAAAATCTATTAGGGCTTTTCTGTGCATCATATCAGACGCCATACATCATATCCATGTAACTGTAATCGGACAGATGAACACTTGAAAAGAATTAGGACATAGCATCGTATGAAGGTATTCTTTGTATGGGATGTTTTCTTCGAGATCAGATTGACAGGTGTGTTTTCTACTTTTTTCTTGACACACTGCAGACTGTGTAGAATTAGTAAGTGTGTGGAAGTTTAGGATTATGTGATTAGAAGAGAGATGTTTCATTAAAAAGAATATGCTAGGCGGAAGGCGGAAGACTTGAGGAAAGTTAAACTGCGACTGGTAAAATGCTTTATCTATTCCTGAATCCGTCGTAACTAATTTTACGATAGTTAGTCATCCAGCGACTCGACCTAACATGTAATTTTGCAGCTGGATATCCGTTTATGCGTTGTGCTTATATTAGCGTGAACCAAAATCTGATACTTTCTGTTTTCAGATGCAACTACCAGAGAAGTTGTAGTGTTGTTGCCAGTACAAAAACCTTCGGTGATCCTTGTCCCGGTACGGTAAAGTATTTGGAAGTGCAGTACCAATGTATTCCCGGTAAGTCATTTTCGATTTTTAATGAGTTTTTACACGTGAACGCTGAATATAAACGCAATCCACATTGATCGTAGCTGCAGTCAAATATTTTTTATGAATTTTAAATCTACGGATTTCTTTACATGCTATTTTAACCTGTTAGTCAAAATTCTAAATTGTAATAGCAATATGGATGTCTACTCACTCTACTCGCTAATTGTAGCTCGAGATGTTATCTTATGCAATCCTAGGTTAAATGGATACTTAATACCATACATCTAGCAATAAGTCAAATCACAATCGGTGAGTTTACACGGTTTGCAAGCATATCGGTGTAAGCTGTAATCACTTGTACTTTTTTATTACTGAACTACTACGTAGACTTGAGGATACATTATGACTTGAGTTATAGCTTTTAAAGTAGTTAATCGAATCTACATATCTTAAACGTGCATGCATTTATCATGCTCCACTCGACAATTATAAGATTGAATTGTAAGTAGCAGTGGCTAACAAAAGGCGGTGTTTCTGTCAGATAACTGACGAATTCGTTGAGTGGAGTAACTGTATAATGAGAGAGAGAGAGAGATAGCAAAATTGTGAATAGAATTCAATCCTGAGAGACACAGGGGAATCACAAGGCGTAATTTGGTTGCATTGAGAGAAACAATAACCTTTGGCGATATTTGATTGTATTATATTACGGTAAATGATGGGTTGGAGTTTCTAGAGCAGAAGTAAGTAAATAAGTGACTGTTATGGATGTCTGCTTTCCCAAGGAATGTTTGCATAATGGCTTTGCAACAAGGGTTGAGAGGTGGAGAAGCCCATGTATACAGAAAATATATAGGTATGAAGTGATATCATATAAATACTGTTTGCCAGTTTGATTCCCCAAGCGCTCGAGTTGTTTCCTATTCACGACAACAATCATAATAATATTCAGAGTCAATAGTATTATACATGCTTTCTCTCCCTCATGACTTATTTTCGTGTACGTGATACATCATGAGAATGTTGTTCATCTATAGTGGCACGTATACATTTAGTTATACTTGTACATACACTCCTACGTAACGCAAGATATGGTAATATCCGTCAGGGTAGAAGCTTGTTGTTCAGGATTTCAATGCAGTTGGATATTCACGATCAACGAACGAGAAAGTACAACACAAAGCAGTCTCCGGAAAATGCCAAAAAGTCTCTTATTTCTCAGAAATAGCGCAATAAGCCAGAACTCTGTATGAGTTTCCTCCACTTTCTCCGATGAAAGAAAGTTTGAGTTCACATTGTATTAAATCGGATCCCTCATGTCCTCCTCTGTGTATTTATTTGTGACGAATGTTGAGCAAACATGTTTTTCATATTATTTTACATATATGTTTTCACAGAGTGCTTTAAATAACCAGACCATGACTTATTGAGCCTAGAAGCTTTTTCGTAAAAAATTATATGACTAACCGTAGGATTTGGCACTTTTTCCCAGCTGCTTCCAGTGTCCAGAGTAATTGTAAATTTTTCTTACACGTTATGTACACACATATCCCCATCAAGTCACGTTTTAATTTTTAAAATTATTCATCATCTCATTCAGTCGTAACTGCAGTCACTAGCAATCCTTATAATTGCTTACAAACAGTAAGGCATGCTGTTTACTGGAAAGATTCTTCATATCAGTCCAGTATTATAACTGCTGCTTTAGCTATTTTCATTTTTGTATAGTAAAACCAAACGATTCACATTAGGCTTAAATATCGTTATTACTGCTTACTGGCTCGAGTGAACTAGAGGCTCGGAATACAGCGCATTTTATCATGTAGGTTCTTTGAGATGCACTTCTACTTAGGTTAGGTACTTAGGTATAGCAGCAGAGCAGTAGTGTAATGGAAGCGAAGTGTTTTTAAATTGACATGGCGTGTAGCGATATTGAATATAATGACGCACAAGGGTATGGATTCTCTTTTCAGATACCCAATAATTATTTACTTTGAGTACCTTAGTACATAGTACACTTGCTACGAAGGAAGTAGCGAGCTTGATTGTAAATTGAGGGTCCAACTTGAGTTTTCTCTTTCTATGCCAAATAGCACCCAACATCAACATTTACTGAACTCGGACAGTTTTGTACTTTCTGCAGTTTCTACCATACTACTTGTACTTTATACACTCTCCATTAGCACAGGAAGGAGTGGCGATGTATAAAGTGGATGGAAAGTCCATTTGTGACACAAATAGCTTCTTGTTTAACTGCACAAAGTTGCATGCTACACATAACACAGCTATTGAGTTGAGAGAGAATGCAATTAAGGAAGCCTTTGGTTCTCTTTACGTTCAAAAATAAGAAATACAGGTATTGGAGTAAAGTTACGTGTAAAAATGTTTTGTAGGAGTGTAAACAGTGTAGAGAGAGACGACAAACGATATCATCTTCCTGGTTTGATTTTCTTAAGTTTTATAGCAGTAAGTATTGACTATGACAGAGAAGGCTGACTGGTTGTCTCAATCTAGTTGTATTCACGGAACATGTGCAATTTACATCAGACGTAAATACTGTATAAATTCTGAGAACACAGTCGTCTAAAACGCATCATTCGAATTTGAATTCATAAGATATTTTTACTTTTCATTTGCCTGAATCAGGCTTTGGTTTCGTGAGGTTCCTTGTCAGAAGTCGGCATCGGTTTTAGGATCAAATGCTGTATGCATTTATTACCTTCTGCATGAAACATATGGTTGTAGAAGGGTAATAATAACATGTCTAGCAAATCGAGGGTTGTATTAATACAGCTTGATTGCCGTTCTTTCTCCATTGGTGCTCTGTATGATCCTTGTAGTGGGTCCTTGTTACCGAAAATTGTAGTAAATGACAGTCGCAGTCGTACGAGTTTTCACTTCAAAGTAATAACATGAATTGCAACTTCTGGTTTTGTTGGGGTGTAGGTGCATTATAATATTATTGGTACGCACAAAGCTTGCAGACCTACATACCCTTGACTCAATGAAGCTTACCACGCAGAACATTACTTCAATACCTACCATGGTTGTGATAGTACGAGAGAAAAAGTAGGAGGGAAGGACGGTAGGACGGTTGTTTTTCAACCATTTATGATTCAAACTGTAGCTTTTAAAGCTATGAATTATACTCTTTCGTTGTCTGGTTCTAGTTGAATTGTGAGACTATATGTTTGAGGGAGAAAGAAACAGAGATTGGGAGATAAATCTAAAATTACGGGTTATCATTGAATATTGAATAGTACGAAGACTGTCTAATTTAAATGAATCTGTTTTCTTTACTTGTGACACGAGTCATGACCTTTTTACAATCAAAAACCACTCCTGCGTTGATGTAATGCATGTACATGTATATTTGGTATTCGTTCTACCTGTAACTGTTATTATGTTTTGACAAGCTGTATTCGTGGTGGTATTCATGCAATATTTGCTGTGCAGGAAGTCATTTGAAGTACTGCTTGATGTGTGGTCTGATTGTGTGTTTGTTGTAACACAGGCTGAAACTCTTTTTGCAATTTGTCGGTAGAATGAAAGGATTTGTTTGTAATTAAAAAGAAAGAAAATTATACCAATGTGATATGACTCTATGACCCCCGTGCTTTCCATTCTCTGCTTGTGTACGTAATAAGAATGCAACACCACAAACCACAACAAGACATAGCAGATGTAGATATGTTGAGGTGTTACCAAAAATGAATGAAATTCTGGTGATTGATGCCAAAATTTTACACATTTTATTCGTCTAATCTTAAAGCAAAGGTGATCACAGCTGACAGAAATCCCAGAAACAATTTTTTTTCAAGTAGTAGACGAGAGCAGTGGTAGATACTATAACGAAAGGACGATTGCAACCACCGAGTTGGAAACAACATTGTGTTGATGAATTATGATAATGAATCTTTAAATTAAAAAAAATTGAAATTTACATTTTGGGTTATTTTGTTCTTTCAGCGAGTTCCTTGACGTCGACGACACCCCGAAGTGTGGGAGGCGGACGTCCTGGAAACCCTCTAACGCCGTGGCTAAACCCGTCGAACACTGCGCTAAGTGCTGCAGACTCTAAGTCAGTAGTAGGAAGTAGTACTCCTGTGAAAGGTCTTATTATTGCGAATGAGGATACTCTCGACAGCATTCCTTACGGACATCAAGGGAATCAATCGTTTTATGGACCTGGTGGAGACGGAATGATCTCCCCAGGAGTCGACAAGAATAACCCACTAGTACTTGTGACGACGTTTTCGAGTACGCTTTCACCTTTGCCATCGTCCACGAGTACCGTCTTGTTGAAAGAAGTGGACCCTTTAAGTCCTTCGTTAGGAAAGGGGGAGGATGGAGAAGTAAGTTCGTCCATAGCAGACGACGAGGATTCATCTGATTCTGAAGACAAGCGTTGGCCAGTGGTGCCCTCAGATCGTGGAGGGGATATGGTTGGTGGGTCTGAGGCTACCGAGAGCTGGTGGCCTTCTCAACTGGAGAAAACTCGTGGAAGTGAAAGTATAGTTGGTGGTGGTGGTGGAGAGAATAATATGTGGTCAGACCCCATGTCTGGTAGTGAAAGTGACTCTAGTGCTAGTAAACCTAACAATAATTTGAATGCCAAGAGTGGGCTGGGTGTTGCTAAAGGTGTTGTGACCTTAAGTCCTACTGTTTCTCCTACACAATTTGGGTCTTACAGACCAGGAGAGGAAGGTGACGATGAAGAGCATAATAAAAAACTGTCACCACCAGGTACGTAACTTTAGTTCAGAACTCGTTGATTGCAGACGGTGATACTTAAGATGTAGTAATGTTCTATGTAAAACTCATCAAGTTACTCAGCAAAGAATTCCAGTTAAACTTATCCTCATAAAACATTTGATTTGCTACATGAAGGACTCATAATGATGTTCATAATGTTGTAATGTGATTGGTTTAGGTCGGGACGTTGCAAAAGAGTACTGTTCAACCCGGATGGATCGAGGGATGTTTTGGAACTGGACACTAGTGGGAGAAACAGCGAAACAAGCTTGTCCCGGTGGGGCATCTGGTCTAGCAAGGTGGAAGTGTGTAGAGAACCATCAAAACAATAATCTCCCCATGTGGTTTCCCGACTCTCCTGATCTCAGCGATTGTAAATCCGCATGGCTCCTCAGCCTGCAGGTACACACATAATGATTATATCACATCTTTTAAAAGTTTGTTAGAACCCTATGGGGCATCAGACACCAGCGTAGACAAGGAATCTCGAAAACATTATTATAGTCAAATGAATGAGAATGGTTGTGAGAGTGTCTTTGTGGGGCTCCAGATTCCATTAAATAGAAATAGATGATTGACTAAGAGTCGAAGAAAAAAGGAACTGGAGCGTTTCATAATGAACTATGACTAAGCTTTAATTCAATTCATTGAGAGTCGGTGTTAGTGTGAATAATGCTGAATGAAATACAGAAAATGTAGAGAGGGTTTCAACGAATTTGTTTAATTGAAATTGAAGGCACGTGTGTTGGAAGGCGACAGGATTTCGAATGTTGCAAGTGATTTGGCTCAAGTGACAAGCACTAAACAGATGTATGGCGGAGACATAGCAGCTGCAGTTCGAATAATTAAAACTATAGCCACACGAATGAATGACCAACTTAGAAGCCTCACAAACCAAGTGAGTCGGGAAGATCTTGCTGCTGAACTCCTTCAACTAATTCTTGAAGCTGGGAGCAACTTGCTGGAGAAAGCTCGTTTAGATCCCTGGAGAGATTTGAGCTATGCTGATCAAATGAAAATAGCCACGGATTTACTCGTTGGACTCGAAGATAATGCGTTTCTTCTAGCGAATGTAGTCAATTCAGAAAAAACACTCCGTAAATCTGTGAAAAATATACGTAAGTTATGCACCTTAATACTGTTCTTTCTCATCTGTTAAATATTTGTTGTCGAATGGTAATAGAAACGGTCTCAATGAAAGATATGTAAGGGTGTATTGCGGATATATACTGAGACATCACACAGATATATATTTTGCCATGTCCGGGTCATATCTTAGCTGACTCAAGTCTCAAGACTTCGGCTGACATTCCACCGACTTGTGCTGCTGCAGCATCGCACAAATAACTTTTTTGTGTGATAAAGTGCGGCTTTGGCTAAATCTCGATCAATAATGGTTTCTTGTCTTTGTTTGTGTAACAGTTACTACGATTTACGCCATTGAGGCTAATAACGTCCGAGAAATCAATTTCCCTTCAGAATCAACCGATCATTGGGGTCGAATGGGTGATGTATTATCCATGCCTGCTGAAGCACTTCGAGAAAATAGCGATGGTGGACTTGTCCGTCTTGTGTGCTTTGCCTACAACAATTTAGAACACGTAAGCCAATCTGACAGTCGTCCTTTTGAACTATAGAAGCAGTAGCTCTTTCTTTCAACCTATTTTTTCGCTTTTGGCAATAATCGAGTTCCTAATGAACGTAAGCTTATAATGCAAGCATACAGGCCCTAGTTATATGCATTCGTAAAATTCATGTACCAATACTATTCCTGTTTTCTCCACTTTTTCAGATTTTAATGTGTTTAGTGCGTAACCTCTTTGCATTAACCTGTGTTCAAACAGTCGCTTCAAATTCTTGGAAGCGTAAAAAAATGGGTTAACGTTCAAGATAATGGTAATGGTGTCCATGTTCACGAAGTATACATAGGATACAGTCGAATATGTTCTGCAGCTCTTTAAACGAGAAAGAACATGTGTGTAGGTTCAAGTTTTGGGTGGAGGAGAAAGCAGGCTTGTGATTTTATTGAATTCTTTGGATACTTTAATGCAATGCCCCAAATACGCTGAAAGGGTGATATTTGCTCTGCTACTTTTACCATGCTTTGGCTGATAAATAAGTAAATCCCATGTAGTGTTTCGTTAGTTCTCATGCGAATCATGCGATAGAATATTTATATATCTTGTTGCTTTGCACTGTCATTCCTATCTATACATAAGGTCTGTATTTAGAGTGAATTGGCTATTGTAATTTTAAAAGAAAAATTACATTTTACAGGTACTTCAACCAATTGAAAGTGGCGGAGACACAAGCCAAGTACGAAAACTGGTGAACTCTCGTGTAATTTCTGCGTCACTGAATCAAGGAAGACACATCCAACTGGCCCTACCTGTACAACTCACACTTCGTCATTTATGGCTGGACAATGTTAGCAATCCCCAGTGCGTATTTTGGGACTACACACAAGAGTAAGTTTGTCTGAAATCAAGTTATCAAGTCTTCATCAAATCCATTACAAAGAAAATCCAATTATGTAACGTCTCTCTGGAAGGCAAAAAGCACTTAGCAGAAAATTTGAGGAAATGCAAGTAAATGGATGTCTACGTGAGTGAGGAGTATAATGTCTCGCAACTAGACAAGACAGCGTCTTTCTAGAATCTTGCAAACTACTAACTTGTATCCATTTAGGAAAGAGAAGCATGTTATTTCATTAGCTACGTGCTAATACCTCGGCTGTCGGTTTTCAAGAACCAATGATGAATAGATATGAAACAGAATTTATGATTTAGAATCGAAACGAGCACACTTGTCAGACTTGACATCATGAATCTTTTAACAGCATCCTGTTGTGTAGCATTTATTCGGTAGTCGGGAAATGACAACCAAATCTATTGATCTTTCTCATAAATCAGACCCTTCCTTATTGACACTACACATGGGATTCACATCAGTTATTATTTTAAAGTTAGACATTGCATTTATGATCGTGTTTTTTTAACCTTTATATAAAATATTTGGAGAGAAGTTTTGGCATAGTATACGGAGTTTCAAATCAAGATTGTAGGTTTAACAGGAAATATGATGAATTACTTACATTGAGACAGTGACAACAATCATTGTAGAAGAAAAAATCCTAATATTGTTTTTGTCAATTTTCTTTTACAGCAAATGGTCAGATGAAGGTTGTCGTGTTGTGAAGACAAATCGAACACACACTGTTTGTCAATGTACGCATCTTACCAATTTTGCAATACTCATGGACCTACAGCCTCCTCCGAAGCATCTTCCGACGCCCCAAATGTTGCAGGTACATCAAGCTCTTTCTCGGATTTCTATTCAAAACACACCAGATTTATCAACAAAATTGTATTATTTCCAGGTTGCAATGTACGTAGGATCCGCAGTAGTTGTTTTGTGCCTTGTATTCACTCTAATCATCACTCATTTCTGCATCCATGGGAGGGTAAGTTTCATGGAAATCTATTTTGATTTGTTGTTGACATTTATTGGTAAACAGGTTGGTTAGAGGTCATTCATGTGTTTTTGTTGTAGGTGTTCCAGACGATGATTCTGAAGAACTTGTTTTTCTGTATGCTGGTAGGAGAAATAATTTTTGTACTTGGAATTCATCAAACTCAGAAGCCCTTGGGATGCACCGCCATAGCAATACTCCTACACTATTTCGCTTTAGCATCAATTTTATGGTTGTTTTTACATGGTAAGCTCGTGTTCATTCTTGAATTTTTGTCTATTTTGGCAACAGACCCTAGAAATTGAAATTAATAATGTAAAACGAAGAACTCTGAAAAAAATTGCTAGAGAAAGAGAACCTCGTTGAGGAGCTCGTAGATTGTCAGCAAGAATAAGAAAGCTATTCGAAGGAACTGAGCAGTGAAAACCCTCAGTTAGTGAATGCTGAGAAACTAGAAGTCAATAAGATGATTAAAAGAGAAATTTTTATGTGGATTCGAGGCTGGTCGTATGACCTTCTTTTGTTTCTCGTAGACATGTTCATATAACTGTGGTAGCTAAAAAAGAAGAAGAGTTGGGGATTATGGGACCATAAATTAGCTTTCACTTCGATAAGAGAATATAAGAGGTGACTTCTCTCATATGTCTTTGCCATGCTAAAACTGAGTATACTTTTACACTTTCCAGGCTTCCATTTGCATCTGATCGTCGTGGAAGCAGCAGAGAATGGATTATCTCGTCAACTGTGGTACTATGGAGTTTCATATGGATCTCCTGCTATAGTCGTCCTGTTATCCTTCCTGCTTGATCCCAGAAGCTATCGCAGTGAAAACTACTGCTGGATTCAAACCAGCTTTACTCTGCTATGTTTTGTGGGACCAGCAGTCCTCGTTGCATTGGTAAGTTGGGATCGTATATTTCTGGATTTTGCTGAGAAGAGAATCACTCGGCTTATACTCATGAGTACTAACGAAACCAGGAGTGACACAGCTAACCGCATCATCATGTCACTTCAGTATGGCTTTAATTTAGTGTGTAAATGAAATTATTTTGTGAATCCAATGAATTTCAACTTTTCCAACTACGAATGATATGACTGAGGCGAAATTAAATGTCTCACAACGTGTCTTTTATCTGTCTAGGCCACCACAGCAGTTTTAGTTTATACTTCTTACAAAGTTTGTGGAATACTCTCTGCGATGCCCAAGAAGCCCAATGATGACAAAGCATTGTATACTTATGCGGGGTAGGTTATCTCATTAGTATCCTTCCGAGTCGTTATCGTTACGAAGTTAACCTCGTTTCAGTGGGATACTTTTTACTTACTCCGTATGTTTTTTTGATGTGTTCTTCCAGAACGTGGCTTCGAGGAAGCTTACTAATCCTAATTTTTATGACACTCGCTTGGACACTTCGACTTCTGGACTTGGACTCCGACTCACCAGCGTTGTCATATGCAGCAAGCTTAAGTTTAGTATTGGAAGGGATCGCTATTCTTGTATTTCATTCACTCAAGTCTGAGGATGTAAGCTCAACGAATCAGTATGGTTTTTGTTTTTTGTCTGAAATTACTAGCTAACTTGTTCAACTTTTTATAGATGGTGACAAAACTTTGTGATTGTGGGAAGAGTTCAGACAGTAGTGATACCGAAATGTCGACTCATTCGCAGCAGCAGCTTCAGAGCAGTAGTCAAGGGGTTAGTTCTTCTGCTGGACACGGAAGTGGGGGAAGCGGCAGTAGTGGAATAATGTTAGAAGCGTGTCAAACTAATCAGTTATCACAGCAGCGCGTTATCGACGGCAGTCGCCTACTCACTCTTAATAGACAGCCTGTAGACCTGAGGAACCATCATGATGGGATATATAGCAAACAATTAGCAGCCGCAGTAGGACTGCAACCTTCTCCCGGTATGACAAAAGTCTTGAGTGACAAATTATTGGTTTTATTTTCTTGTTGAGAATACAAAATGAAGTGTACATCTAGATTTCTTCGTTGATTATGGTCCATCAGGTGGAGGAATATCAGGACACAGATATGCTGCTGGGGATGGGTCAGGAATACTTGGACTGTATAGTAAGGGGCCTCACGTTGGTATTGACGGTAGTTGGACCAGAGGAAGTAGCTACTCAGACATACGAAGTGTAGGCTATCATCATAGGACAGACCCTGTTTACGAGGAGATTGAGAAGCCTAATCATTTGTCTCCTCGTGCATCTGTCTCAGATCTTTCAGAAGAAGAAGGGCAGCTGTACTCTTCTCACGACTTAGATATATACCATAGGAATATAGTTTATGGGCAGCAGGTTAGAATAATTAACTAAAGTAAAAGGAACTGTACAATAACGTAATACATCTTTGTTTAACTATTTACAGCCACGTGGGCCATCTCATTATCACCATCACCACAACTTACACGGAAACAAGGTGAGAAAGTTAGAAATGCTGCAAGGAGGTGGTGAAGCAGCAAATCCATTGCTTTCATCGATTAATCGCAGTCAACATCAGCCTCAACAGCAACAACAATCTCAATTACCGCATTATACGACAAGGCATCGAACGCCTTCGGATCATCACCATGTGTCGCTGAAGGGAATACATCCTGACGAACATATTCTACAAAATGTTCACATGGTTTAGTATCTAGTTAAATGGTTAGCCATATTCAATCAACTGAGTCACTTAATTGTTAGTAATAGTGGTGTAAGAGAAATGAAAAGCTTGCTGGTGAAAATTGACAGTATGATGTGAATACATCTTTCTTGACTGTGAAAGTAACTGATGTTCCCTCGCCCCTTCGAGAGTGATAGTGATAATATAATAACAGCCCTACTCGTCCTGGAACGAACCTGAGAAAGCTTCAATAACGAGACGAGACTGAGAGGAAGGAAAATGTAGTGAAAGAGACAGTGTTCGTTGCCTGCAAGTATAACTGATTTTCCAATTCCAGACCATAAGTTGTCTTGTACGTGGTGTGAATTTTAAAAAAGCCTAACGCAAAAGAAACCCAAGCGACTGGAAAACAGAGTCTAGCAAACTGGGTTAGAAAACTGTTTCCCTGAAGCCAAGTTCCAAAAGATGGAGAGATGTAATCAGCAACAGCATTGTCATTATCATCTCGAACACCCGGTTTCCCCTTATATGACCTGATGACCCCCCTTTTGACCTGACCACCGAGACTTTCCTTTTGACTGTGCAAAACTGTTTGCCTCTTATATTCGTTGTGTGTTTTTTGGGTTGTGAAATCGCTACATACATCTACACGCATCTACAATACTACAATTTAGCTCGTTACTTCTGTGTTCTCATGAGTTAAGAGGAAATTCTAGGAGTAATCGCCAGTGTGGCTGGTGGTAACAAAGTTGGAAGAAAATATAAGAAGGGAGGAAGTGGAAAAACGATGTGTATGGCTTTCTGGATTCGTGGAATCAATAATTGACGTGTGTGTGAGTTGAATGCAGTGAGACGAACAAGTTACACATTCAAACGTCTGGAATGAATACTAAAAGGAAATGGAGTCTTCTTCAAGAAATTCTAAGCTTATGGAGTATTAAATTAAGTATTTTCTGACTCATAAGATATTCAAGTAAATGGATAGGGAAATATCGCTAGCAAGAGTATAAATCATTTTTTCTACAAAACACAACTGGTTGAATGTTACCTTCGTATTGTATAACATTACTTACTAGACCCGTATATAACATGCACGAGCAAGTGAACACCGAACCACTTCATATAACTAAAAATGGTTTTCAAGATAAACAGTAAAACGGTACAATAATACTTCCTATTAAGTAGTGTGATGATGAATGGAAGGATTAATTTTCAGGGCTTTACTCTTAACAATCCTAGATTTCTAAGTTTTTTACGCGCATTGTTTAATCAAATCACATTTTATACGTATACTGTAGTGCTATCGTTGTTATAATAATTACTACTATACTTTCATTTTTAAAGACTGCCAACAGATTTTCAACTATGTATCGTTTGTGTGGAACCTGAAAATCCGACAGATCCTAGTTTTTAGTTGAACTCAAGCTAAGAATGAAGCAACTTAGATAAAATTAAACGATATTTTTGACCTATCTCAGCCCAAACCCGCATGAGAGATACCACTTGTAAGTCGGGTTAATACAGGGATTGTGGATTAACCAGTTAACAATCCTTCGATAGAGTATCGCTTCACGAATGGTTATTTGTTTTCTATTACTTAGGCAATGCGTCATATCTATCTGTTGGCAGTAGACTGACTTTTCACGGTATTATTATTGCTAACTAATATAAAACTATAAAATTAAAAACATATTTGTTTGTTGTCGTTAACAAATCGGGAAGGTTGGCTTGTGTATTTCATTTTACGTTATGTACTTAACTTTGGTTGTTCTTTTTTCACTTTGAAATAATTTTAAAATAGAACTACATTCAATAGTATCAAATAGAAAACGAAAAGAACCCTGCCAGCTATAAATCGTAATACTGTTACATTCAAGTATATCAAGTTTTGTATTAACAATGACACATAACAGTTCCTTCCTAGATCCATCAATGCTAACTCGAGAAGAAAGCGTTGTGGAGTTATCTGCATCAAACCATATTGAAATTATTCTGATTCTTATGTTGTTTACTTGATTTTGTTTAATTCTTTATTGAGGCGCAACACCAAAGAAACTCGTGGAGTTTTCCCTTAGATTTTTACAGTATTTACAAAACGGACCTCAGTAATAATTTTATATCCTGTTCCTCAGTCATTTTACTTTTTAGAACTTTTCAGCAAAGCAATCAAAAATGCATTGCGAGCATTCATTGATTACCCGTTAACCAGACACGGTCATTTTATCCGTAATGAAGAAGCACTAGTACGTGTCTCATAATTATAAGTGTATCACTAATCCGCAGTCGCAATGCCATGCATAATTTGAATCGTTTTAAAGGATATTGTTTTTGGATAAACTTTATACCTACACACAACACTGACTGTTTTACTTGTTTTCGTTATTTTGGTGATTAAGTTGTGCCATCCATTTTATAAACGGAATATCGTGTAGGTTAAGGAAATCACGGTTTTATGTACAATCCTACGCTAACGTAGAAAAGAAAATGAAATTATGTCCCTATTAACTAATTTAAATCATAGGTTAAGACAATTAAGTAATATCTTAAGTTTTTACTGTAAGAAACGACGAAAGCATTAAAGAAACGACACCACTAGTGGGTGATCAAATTAATACAATGAAAATCAAGTTTTGTTTATGATTCATGGAATTATTTATCAGCATAAGTTGACATTTCACCAACATTTCTGCATAACTCTAACTTATTACTGTAAGAGTTAATTTGAAGACTACCTGATATAACAGTCGTTTTGTCGTGTTTTTCGAGAATTTTGTGCATCAGAAAGTTTGTGAATAACTCCGCTAATATTCGGAATACGGAGGTACAAGAATATTGGTCAAGTTTTATTGTAAATTCAAACAGGTTCATAATTTAACAAAGATGCGTGACTGGGATTCTGAATTAGCGAAACAATAACAAATATTTCCTAACGTATACACAGTATCTTTAGTCGACTAAATTTAATCTCAAAATTTTAAAATTCAGTAAAATATTCTAACTCAAAAAGTCAATTCAAAATAAATTCCTTATCAAAATATCAAGTCAAATAAATAATAGAAGTACGTGGTCATTCGGACTTATACAAACACTAAATACTACAAAAGATTTCGGTCCAATAAATTATTCTTGTTATAAGTTGAAAGGATTAAACCTTCTCGTTCTGCTCTTTGGAACTTGCCCCTTAAGCCTAAGTTTCCGAACAGCTTCCCTCAAATGTTTAGGTTGAACAGGTCCAGTTTCTCCGCTTCGGTCCATGACATCTAGAGCTAAAAATGAGAGAAGTGTAAGTCTTCTTTTAGAATGCGAATGAGATAAGTTATTAAAAGGCGAAAATGAAACCTTCTTCAACTATTTCTCCAACAAAGACTTTAGCTATTCCAGACATCGCAATTACAACATTTTGAGAAACCGAATTTCCAGTTATTGTCTGCATTAACTGTATATAAAATTAAAATAGGTTTGAAGACATTGTTATATCAACTTGTTAACAATTAAGTCATTAGAAGTTCAGAATAAAAAAAGGCACTCAATGAGACTCTGCTTAAATGTTTTCGGCACAAAACAGCTTTTTAAAGTTAGCACAAAATAGTTTTAGTGAACCATTTACTATATACTAGCTTCGTACAAAACATAATGCCTTTTTTGTTTTTTCGACCCGGACCTTCTTTTCATTCTGATATTTATAATATTATCGAACCCTTTTGATTGCTGCTTTGGGGAATGCCGATCGTCTATACATCTCGTAGCGATCAAGTTGTTCTTCAGAAAAATTTGAGACGAGCACTCTATAAAAAGCATATTAGAGTCGTTTTTAATAATACTATATTTGATCAATCGTAATCATTATTACCCACTGAATAGAAAATAAACTTACTGCATCTTCTCTCGCTCTTCCTCTTCTAGTTCTTTCCTACTTTTAGCTTGTTGTTCTCTATAAGCTCTCCTAAGCTCTTCTCCTAAAGCACTGCTTTGCTGATGAGGTCCAAGTCCTGTAGTGCTCAGTTTAGGAATCGCTCCAGGTAGCTCGAAATCCATCATGGTATCGACTGATCTTTCCATGTCACCGCCTGAGGTTTCCGGCGACAACTTAGAACTTGGATTCTGCTCCGTCTTATTTGTTGAATCATCATCTTCATCATCTTCATGTTTCTCTGAGCTTTTGTCTTTACCAATACGAAATGTTCCAGCTGTGTCTTCTGCACTCTCTGTGCTAGACTTACTACTGATTTCTTGGGTACTTTTAGACAATGAAGATGATGAGCTACTACTAGGCGACGAAGTACTCCCAGAAGCTTCAGCCGGCTGAGTTGGCATAAATGCGCCTGGTAATGTCAGCATACTAAATGAATCATCCCCGGAGTCCATTTTAAATTTTAAACTTGAAGCTGAGCAGTCTATTACAGTTTCAGTCAGTTACAACAGGTCAGTGCAAAAACGACACGACGATGGACCAACACAAACATACAAAATCAATTCTGCAACTGAAATTACTAGTTTAGGAGGAAATTCTGGACAGTTGGTTCACCAACTATGAAATTACATTGAATTTAACGTTATAAACGTGAGTTTTACCGACAGCCGATGTCAGAGTAGTATAATTTTTTTAAATGTAGAATTTTTAATTTCTATGATCGCTTTTGAAAATAGATATTTATAATACCGTTGAATAGAGAAGTTATTAATAAGATATTTTTTAATTTTTTAATTTAAGTTTAAATTTTTAATTATATTAATTATGATTTTTTTCAAACTATAATATTTGTTTCGAATTGAGGCACCATCGAAGAAGATTTGAAGTACGCGGGAGAGGTTCACGTGGGCCGAAGGATTGTCAATTGACGAGGCGGAAGGATTCTCTCATCCTCACTTGTGTTTGTGTCTTCGAGCCGTCAAGTTCTCTCTTCTGATCGTCTTCCTTCCTCCTACTCACCTGCACCTCGTCTGCTACCGGTCTCTACACGTGTTTTCCTTCCTTCTGTCTCCTCGTCCTTCTTTCTAGACTTCATTACTTCGGTTTTAAACAAGGTTTGTACTCTAATCAGTAATTATTACCGCCGCTCCATAATTGCTAGTACGTAGCGCATACGGTCGAGTGACTGAATGGATAGTATTATTGCCAGTGGTAGAAGAAATAATAAGTCAGGTTGCATTGTCTCGTGTCCTCGTGCTTGCGTGCTGATTTCATCTATTGTCTTGTTGTATGTGTATCCTTTCATCGGCATTTGTATTAGTAAAGGGCTAAATAATATTATAAAGGCTTCTAGTGTAGTGTAGTGTGTGTAAGGGATTAACGTTAACGTTGATGGTATTTTATTCTCAATTTACTAAATTTAAAATAAATTTGAGGCTAAATTTGAGCTCATTGACATTTCAGGGGTGGCGAGTTGGAAAGATGACGTTGCATGTTGAAAAGACTTCGTTCGCGGTGTGGTTTTCTGTCGCCGTTTTCTCGATGATGGTGGGATTGTCAGGAGGAGCGGATTTGATGATGAAAATCGACGCGGGTCGACAAGAGTGCTTTTACGAAGACATGCGGGCTAATAGAACGCTGTACATTGACTACAGTGTTGTTTCTACTACACAAGGATCATTGGACATAGATTTTCAAGTCTCGGATATTCATGCTAGACCAATCATCACGGAAATGCGGCGCACAGAGTCACACCATGAGTGAGTTTGAGTCTATAAATCTATATACAATGTTATGAATTGATCTGCGGTCATTTGGGGTGTAATAATGTTTTGTGTAATATTTGCTATTGTAGGATTCCTATAAAATCTACTGGGTTTTACAAAGTATGCTTCGATAATACCTTCAGCCATTTCGCTTCCAAGACTGTAGCTTTTACAATTAGTGTGGAGGATCAAGAACAAACCAATTGGAAAGATTACGATGATGATACGTTTCAAAGTGAAGGGTCATATGGAATGGAGCTCAAAGAGATTAAGGTATTATATAAATTGTCCCTACAATTGAAAAAAACCAGATGATAAGCTCATATAATTACTCTCATGGTTCCTACATTTTTAGGCATCTATTGACAAAGTTAAAGTCAATTTAAATCGAATTGAACTTGTCCAAACGGAATTCCGACACGTTGAACTTAAGGATCGATCTATTGCTGAGAACAACTTCGAGCGAGTGAACTTTTGGTCGTGTATGTACTTAATTCTATTCGTAGTTGTTGGAGTCTTTCAGGTATGTCGAACTGGGGTTTCATTTATATTACGGTATAGGTTCGTTACTACTTGTATATTTACACGTGTTATATGATGTAGGTAATTCTGGTGAAGAGCTTATTCGACTCCAAGTACGATGTTCGAAGATACGTGAAGAAGTAACCAAGCTGATCCCTTGATATTATAGTCACAGTCACAAGCGATTTCTATTATAATTGTCATATTATGTAATTTATTACTAGCTTTATTTTTGCGAAGCGAAACTATTAATTTCTTCTACTTTATTTATACAAATATTTTTGAAAAAAGTTACCCGATGTATTGTTACCGGTTATGTACTGAAAAAGATTACCTAAATTATTTTTAAGATACCTGTTGCCATGTTGTAAGTCAAATCTTAATTAAGATACTTATTGTGCAGTATCGTCTGCACACCTGAAAGTTAGCTCAAGCGCGCGTGAACTTCGTTCAATACAATGGCCAGTTTATTGTACTTTTGCTGTCAATGTATTAATAAGTATTGTTTCGCCGTATTTCTCCTGCGCATTACGTCAAGTCTCACGTTAACAATATGTATATTGAATAAATAATTATTATTCTGTAAACAAGTATGCCCACTGAAACCGAATAATGTTGAGCTGTCAGTCGTCTATCCGTCATAAGTAGTCAAATGAATCCTTTAATGGGATGGTTTTTACCTTAATTAGCCAAATAAATGAAATAAGAATCACTACTGCAATATGCATACTTGTTAGAAAAAGGCGTTTGTTTATTATTTTAAATATTATGACTCAGATATTTTTGAAAAAACACTTGTATTATTATGAAATTTAAAAAATAATACTACACACTTTGACTAATGTGTTTTAATTCGATAGATGCTGAACTGTAGAGGAATGCACAAAATTAAATCACGTCTTGTTGAACGACAGTCGTTGTATGCAGTTATTTAAGTAGTGAAGATTTCTAAATTCACCTGATAAACCGTGTTACATCTACTTCAAGTAGGATAATCCACAATGGTGTGCTCAACTGACACAACAATAACTTTACAATATACGAGTTAATAGTACATAAAGCAGCATTATCACAAACCTAGTAATGTTTAAATGAACACTTCAACTTTGAAAGCCATCGATTACTTTTTTTGATTAAAGATTAGTTACATTAATATTACTGAAGGCACTCTAATTGGGCCTTGCATTACACACTACTTAAGACCTGCCAGATGTTGACTTGAAGTCCGTTTTATTATGCTCACGATAGGTCTGTCATACGTGACTAAAGACAGGTGTCATAAGTGCTATGACAGTTTTCTACACAAAATTATTAGTTTGATTGATAAATCCAAACTCGACGAGCAACACTGGTTTCAGTAAAGTAGGACACAAGAATTTCGACAAGGTTAGTTATAATATGACACTTTTACACATCATTCGCATGATGTTCTAACGCAAAAACTTCGATTTTGAATTGAACTAAAACCGGACTTCAATATAAACTGTTGACTTGTTCACATTTTTTTAGAAACTTAGAAAGGATTTTTAAGAAAATGATATTAGGACGTGTTCATCCTTCGAACGCTGGAGATAGGGGAGGTATTGGCAGAACTGGAATTTGAAGTAGAGGCTCGTGAACTGGGAGTGGTGCTTCGTGACTTCTGAGCTGGATTTGAACTTCCTGTTGGAGAGGCCGATGATCGAAAGTGCATTTGAGCATACAGAAGAACGCCAAGATCTTTATGTCCTCCTTCCATTGCAATAGTAAAGGCTGTGCTTCCGTCCTAATAGATTTAAATTAGAGAGTTGTAAACTCGTTTCATTTCAATGTAATACAAGTGTTTATGATGTGAATTATTAACATGAAATTACATTATCTGTAATGTGCAGATCACATTCTGGCTGAGCAACCAAGAACTGTGCAATCTGAATGTGCCCATGCTCAGCAGCACACATCAACGCAGTACTACCATCTTCGTCTTGAATATTAAGATCTGCTCCAGCTTCAATCAAAAGTCGAACAGTGTCAAAGCGACCATGAGACGCACCCAGCATCAATGCAGTTTGCCCATGCTGCTTAAACGATAGCTACGTGAATTCATAGTTTTATAAAGTGCTTAATAAACTTGGAATTCGTACCTGTGCTGCTTTAATATTAACATCTCCTAGACTAAACAGACGCCGGACTACTTGTCGATGAGCGTCGTTTTCAATTCTTGCGAGTGCTACAAGCATAATACACGTGTATCCGGCTTTGTTTGCCTTATTCGGATCGCACACTTTGGAATCCAAGAGAATGGAAACCACGTCGAAGTTTCCGTGAGACACTGAGTAATGCAGAGCCGTGTTACCCTGAAAGTTGTACATGCATTTTAAGCTCAGGGATTCGAAATAATTTTCAGATGTTTGAAATTACAAAGACCTACATTTCCATCAGGCATATTGACAACATATCTCAATAGTTGAGGAGAATAAACTTCAAAGCTGTCAATGTAATCCTCTACTTGACCAGCATTTGCGCTTTTTGTACCAGCAACCTGCAGTTCAACAAACAGAGTTTAAAAATTCGTTTACATTAAAATGAGTATGTTTGGAAAAAAACTGTTTAATTACCATAAACCACTCGTGAAGAATGACACTGATTGCTGAGGTAACTTGATCCGTAGTCTTTCCTCTTATCAGAGCATCGTTAAGAACCTTAAGAGCCGCTTGCATTTCTGTTGTAGGATTATGTCTATAAAGGAAGTAAATGGCTATGAAGACCATCATAGAATCATCCTCAATCAAATGATTAGTTATGTTCTTGTTATACTTTATTCTTTCAGCCAAGTGGCCTTCCTTTGAATGGTGCGCATTAGGGCGAATGGAGGAAGAAGAAGATGCAGAAGAAGATCTGGGGCCCTCTCGGTCCTCTTCCTCTAAGGGTTCCAAGGTTCTCATAAGCCCTAATGGCTGCCTTTCAGGTACGTGAGAAATTTCTTTCGTGTATGTGTCTGATCTATGGTACATTGGTTTGCCACTGCTCATTGGGGATGAGCCTGCAGAGCTGATACTCGAGGATGAAGAAGAGAGAGGAGAAGGATCCATGGGAGACATAGATCTATCTGGACTGACCGAAGGAATTCCAGAATTTCCTTGCGAAATACTCTTTGCACCAGACGCAACTGGAGAACTTAACGGAGATGATTGGTATCTTGGAATTCGTGATTGTATTTTTGCATCAGGTGAACTTGCGTTTGACAACGAACCAGGTCTTGCAATGGAAGTTGCTGTACTAGTAGATGATGAGGTAATCTTATTAGTTGTACCACCAGAACTACTGCTTGATACTTCTGTGTCTAATGATTTCGGTGGAGAGCTACGTGAGAACAAGTTGGTTCTCCGATCTGATAACGCATCATCATTTGAAATTTTAGAAGATTCTACCGCCGACCCATCTCCAGGCGAGGCTCGGGTAGGCGACAACGATGATCGTAAGGTCCGTGTGGGAGATAACCTTGAAGTATATCGCTTAGAAGTAGCTCCTATATCATCTTCACTGGAGAGCCGACGCTCCAGTTGGGGACTAGACTTCGCTAATCCGGCAGTCTTCCTAATTTCGTTGGATGAAAAGGATGCAACTTGCTTGAACTCAGTGGGTTCTTTAATAACCTACAACACAAGGTTGAATGTGTTTAAGTTCTGAAACAGGTTTGTTAAAGAAGTGTGTAAAAATAAAAACACTTACCGTCGTATTGCATCCTACATTATACATTCTGGGTTTCTCAGTGTTTACTCCACTGGATCGTGTAGTTTTGGCAATCGTTTCTTGGCTACTAGGTGAAACTCCCGAATCCCGTACAGTTGGCTGCATTCACCCGTCAGAACACAAAGACAGATAATGAGAAAATGATTGATTACTGTTTATTTCTGCAGACAACAAACCTTGACTTGAGTTCCTAAAGATTTGCTCTTTAGAACAGGCGACGATGAAGACCTCCTGTGCTCGTCTTCCAAAGCCAAAGTTTGTACAGCGAAATCAACACGTTCAACTATCTGGAGAACAGGTACCTCGCGAGACTTGGGATCACCCAGTTCGTAGTCACTTACTTGCACTCCAATTTCGAAATTACGAACACGACGCCTATTCAGAGTTCCACAAGAGCTTCCTGTAGGAGAAGTCGAGTCACCCCTTAAACTTCGGTCCCAAAGGCTCATGTCAGAATTGCCTCCTATTGCAATTGACCTAATAAAAAAGCATGTACTATACTCATTGCATCCTCAAACCCCAACCCTTTTTCAAATTCTACCTTATGGTATGAAAAGTATATTTACATTATATTTTTCTAGATACCTCGTTCGTGGAGGAGCACAAGAAGTTCCAACCTCACGAGTAACCACATGCGCTGAAACACTTGCATCTTTCATGCGTCGCCGTGGAGGAACGGCTGGCGGCGATGTCCCATCCCCAGAATCAAATGTCGCTGATTGTTTAGCTGAAGCAACCTTCTGCTTTTCAACATCAAGAAGTTTCATCAGTTGTCGCTTTTCTTCTGTTAGAAGCGTTACTTTCACCTACAACATAAACGAACACCATGAAACACAACATTATTAACGATTTAAAACTAAAAACCCCCGTGAAACTATAAATTCCCCATTCTTACCTCCAGTTCCGGGAGTCTCTTCAGTTGTTCTTCCATTTCTCGAATCCTAACCGACACTTCTCGGCTCTCGTCTTGTTCCCGTTGTTGAGAAGTTCGGCTGTAAATCGAGTCTACTTCGCCCAACAGACTATCGTCGCTTTTCTATTCAAAATCGGAACACAAATCTTAGCAGCGACAATTATAAAGTTTTTTAAATTATACAGCGATACCAAATATATTAGATTCACGAAAAATTTGAACTACGTAAAATTTCGAGGAGAAAATTGTAATTTTTTTTGAAAATTTAGAGAGAATGAAATTTGGAACTGCTGCGGTGGACCACGAAGAGAGAAGCACACGAAGGAATGACGACGACGACGACGAGAGTGAAAAGAGAAAAGAGACAAGACATCGGTCACTGCTCTTTCACTTACCTTGACAGTACTGGCCGAGGAGAATTTGGTAGCGTCCTTCATGATGACAGTCGAGACAGAAGTGGAGCCGGAAGTAGATGACCCACCGCCACGCCGGTGGTGGTGGTGGTGGTGGTGGTGGCTGAACAGATTCGAAGAAGAAGAAGAAGAGGCGTTGTTGCCGTGAGCGTTGACGTTGCCGGCGGCGACGTCGACGGAGCCAGGGAAGCTCGACAGAATGGGATCTCGTAAGGCAGACGCTGCTTTGATTCGCGGGAAAGTATGGAATTTTTGAGTGTCAGGGATTTCGTATGAGAGGATCTTGGACTGAGGACGAGTTCTGAGCAAAGCTTCTTCGAAATCTGTCACAGCTTCACTCAATCCGTTTTCAAAAAGATGTTCGGAACTTCCTTCTTCCAAGTCGGTGTTACTTCCGGTAATTGCAGAGGTGGTGGTGGTGGTGGTGGTGGTTGAGGTTGGAGTGGCTTTATTGCTACTACTACTACTTCTCCAAGTTGTTGTTACAGTAGTACTATTACTAGTTCCAGTTCCAGACTTGTTACTGCTGCTTCTCTTAGCTTCTTCCCGTTCGAAAGCTGACTTGACACTCCTCCATACATCCGTTGATGCTCGAGATATCGTTGCGTTCACGTCCCACTGGTAATAATAATAATGAATGATGAGAGATATATAGAGATAGCTTGTATGATGGTGTTGTAACAAAAATACTAACTGTTCTATATTGTATAATAGGAGGTAGAAGACACTGAAGATGAGCAAGAAAAGGCTGACTTTGGATTAACCATGTAGATTCTTTCTTTCGTGGAGATATAAATGTACATATGTCGTATATATACTCGGGTAGTTCAGATCATTAAGCGGTGGTAAGGTTCCTAACATTAAATCTTTTAACCGAGCACGATGATCATCATCATCATAGCGTTGTGAAGAGAAGAGCTCGTCGAAATAAGCGAGTTTAAAAGTTATTTATTAGACTAGTCAGGAGCAGAATTCGTGTGTATATGGAGCATATACAACAAAGCGCTTATTGGCTTCACGAGAAGGTAATGCAAAAAGTTGAAAGTAGTGTAATAACGACGACGACGACGGCAGAGGAGAAGTAGTTAAAAGTTAAAAGCAATATAAGAAGGATTCATCAGTGAAGATATGGATGGGGATCACACAAGGAAAGTGATCTTCCTTCGAGAACGTGAATGACATGATTGTTTCCTATTTTTATCATATCATTAGTGAAACTTTTGTAGAGTTGTGTTTGTCTGCGCGTGTTTTCATATAATGAGTGGTGACAAACCTCTTAGCTAGCAGCGTTCGTATTAAAACAAGAGAAGACAAGGACAAATTTTCATTGATATTAGAAAAGATTTTGTTGCTTACACTGGTTGTGTCTTGTGTGTTGTGTATGACTGTGTGTGAGATGAGACAAGTTGGGCAAATTGCCACTCAAAACAAGAGCTTAGGGATTTGTAATCTTTTGAGCCGTTTCCACACACAATGAATCTTCATGTGTTCGCTATCTTATCTTTTTGTGGGGAGGGAACATTATTGATACACTGTAAACATGTAAAGTCTCTGGTATAGAGTATCTTTCACTCTCTCAGATGACTAATTGAAAGTTACTTTGGAGTTTTGACAAACACACACTCTCAGAGTCTTATTGCAGGATGAGGCTCTTGCTTGTCGGTAGTAGACAGTAACTCGTTCTACTCTGCTACGAATAAGAACCAAATTGTTATCGATTTTTCACTTTCGATTTTCTATTTTGTGTTATGTCAAGCCAATCTTGTTTCTTTAGGTATCAATGGTATCATCAAGTTACATCTTGTAAGGGTTTCATAAAATCAACCGTGATGTGATTCTTCTTCGTCATCTGTGTCAATATGACTTGACAAAAAAACGTGATGTATATCGTACACTTTAAATTTTGAAACGGAACGGTTTCACATGATTTAAGTTGGAAAAATATTCAAGTGCACAGTTTGGGTAAATTTCACGAGTAAACTCTGGCACATTTTAAACTTTAATTACTTTACTAAATGCAATCAGTTTTGAAGCTAAAATTAAGATTACACAAATGGTTTGGTGGAACAGTAAAAATCACGTTTTGGTCATGTTAACTCCAGTAGTAGCACTGTGGTCACTTTGACTTGAAAGCTCTTGTACTGTGAATTCTACGAATATTCCTGTGATTTCCTATGCTATGATGATTTGTGTAAGACTTAAATTGTGTAATTCCATTGTACGTGACTATTGTCTGTACAGACACTGAGCCAAATTTAGAGCATTAAGAAAGATAATCTGCGGCTTATTTATTATTTTACGTGAAATTGTTAGCCCTATGTTCCACTTATAAATCCATATTAAGTTGAATCCAATATGAGACTATATATAGTTTTTTGAAGATATTGCAAGTACCGAGTTATTATATGTAAGTAATTCAAAACTTCTATCAACTTCCTGCAAGACTTAAATATACGTAGAAAACAGTAGTAGAAATTTAGTTTTTAAAACTAGATTTGTTAAAGTTTTAAATATGAATTCTGGGATTTCGCAATTTGCAGAAGACTGAACGTAAACTTGTGCAGACAGAGCTGAGAGGAACTCGCACTGTAAATTGGCCATCGAGCGGATGAACTAATTAAGGAAAAGGAGTGTTAGGCAAGCTTAGATTTACTATAAAGCTATTAATGATAAGCGTGGCATTTAAAGATAGACGTATACGGGGTGCGTAGATGTGCCGTCAAGTAGATCACATCAACAGTCATATAATATACTGCTTTGTAAAGGCACTAAGGTTGAGTGCATTCTTGTATATCTATACGAGTTACAGAGAGAACTGGATTGCTCGGGGTCTCAACAGGAAGTTCCTACTGTTATAATTTCCACGTTAGTGAAGATGGCCTTAATCAGATTAGCATACACAAGTTCGATCCATTTGAGAATAATCTCATATAATGTATAATAGTCTAGTTATAAGTCGGTCGTCGGTGTCAGTTATTCGCACCGAGTTATAATTTTTTACATGATTCAGTCATGGTGTTTACATTCGATTGTACTAAAACGCGAATATCAACTTTAGCAAGAGCACACGTGTAAGGAATGAATTGCTACTTTACTAACATAAAAGCAAAAAAGTCCCCTGAACTTACGATTTTTGGAGCTATTGCATCAACTCCAAGGAGCTTGTCCATGGACTGTCTTTCAGACCTCCATTTGTCTTTAAGTTCCTGGAGTCTCTCCACATCGCCTTCCCGAGATAACATCTTCTTTGTGAATGGAACGAAATCCAGGTCAATGTGATACCCATAAGGGCAGCACTCGCATCGCTGATCATCATGTTCCATTCTGTAGTGGTGATGAACAAGATTGCTACTCCTTTCCATACCCACACTTGGCATTTTGAACAGCTTCAATTTTGCAGGGTGTAGGTAATAAAGAGTTAAGTAACATGGAGAGTTGAGCAGCAACTGTCATATGATGTTCGTATCTCTTGGTGTCTTCAAATTCTGAAATGTCATAAAATAACGATGAGATAACAGACGCAGTAATTATGTTGGTAGATGATATCATATGCTTAAGATTTGTCATGTAAACCCTTTTGATCTTGCATATGCTACAAATATGCAACGAACTTAAGAAATTCGTTCACCACTTTCGACTTAAGTAAAATAAAATTCAAGCTAGGCTAAAGAAATTTTGCTTATTGCCATTTTATGGCTTGCAGGAGCAGACGACACTCTCCATGGGATTTAAAATCTCTTTTATAGTCACATTAAACCTACGAGGACTAATGGGAAGTCATCAAAACCATGCAAACCTATTTCTGGTTGAATGTTACATCAGACGTATATTAACTTTATGTTTCAGTAATTTAACTAATTTAGATTTTTTTCGAATACTAAAAAATGTAATCATTTTGGGGTTTTTAGTTTAGGAGAACCAATTTACCCTCTAGAAACATAAAACAGTTCACAAAATTTCCATTTTAATTCGCAAAATTTTATCAATGATGTTGCTAGCTCGAACAGAAGAAATGATGGAATACTCGTGTAAACTCTTCATTACAATTTGCACTAATTTGAAAGACGTATAGTAGTGATTGAGATTATGTTATTTCTATACAGAGCGCTGCTTGGTGGCCACACTGTGTGTACATTTTAGAATGGTTTTTCTACACCTACGCAAGGTTAAGGATAGATTGTTAATTAGAAGACAATCAACGAATTAGTAAATGTACAGACAGGTGCAAATGTAGGTTTACATACGACTAGGTTATATACTGATGACTACATGCTGCTTATTTACTTTGGGGAGGAAACTTGATAGTAAGACTATTTACGAGAAATACGAATTTTAATTAAAATATTGCAAGGTTATCCTTTTTTGTCTCAACCTACACATGAACACAGAAAACACGTTCTTGAGGAAAGTTAGTCTCACACAGGAAATTACTATTCAGTTTGAGTATCCAATCAGTTTACAAGCTTACATTGTTGAAAAATCCCAAGTTTAAAAGGTAGCCTAATGTATAATGGCATAGATATGAACAGTTGGAATTATTGGAATGAAATTTAAGGACAAGAATTGCAAAAGAAGAAAGACTTCTTCGGCTTAAGGACACACATTTTATGATACGTGTGTGTAACTTCCACTTTATGTCGTTTCTTCATGGTGGGGCTCTACTTGATGATGATTTGCAGCCTTACCTGCCAATTCCATATATGGAATTTCCGCATCTTGCGGAAGTAACAAAACCGCCGTTTCTACTATTCTGGCTATGACTGACTGTTGAAAAGTGCGTGGAGTAAGAGTCTACTTCTTTTTATGGCCATCTTATGATTTTATGCCTTCATATTCTATTCAAACTATTCCTTCAGCAGAAAAATGTGTACTAAAATCATTCAAAAAATTATATTATGCAGCCAAATCTTTAGTGTGTCTAGCTTAAGGAGATGAGTGAGACGAAAGTAATATCTTTGTTAGTTTGGTTGTCATTTGCCTCATACTGGCTACAGCCATTTTCTCGTGTGAATTTAGATTATTCAGCTTACTTGAGACGCTTGAATCAGATGAAGACACTGAAAGTTAGAGTCCTTATAATGAGATAAAATACATCGTGGCTATTTAATTGTTCAAGAATGTTATTTATTGCATTATTGTCATGTCATTGCATACAACAATTGACAGTGGCAATGTGATTCAACGGTAAGAAGTTGGGGCTACTAGAGATCCACCACGGCACTAAATATTTATGTGTGTATACTTCATGATATGTTTTCTATGCATATTGATAATTAAACTTGTTTTAACATACGCCTACGCATGAAGATTCAATCGCCTCGTAGTTTATAGCTGCAGAACGATCAAAGGATACGTATGGGAAGAAGGCGATGATGTCGTATGTAGTGGCTACTGATATTGATGCTCATTTCGTTAAACCTGTAGTATGCCATCGTGCCAACTCTGTCCTCGAGAACTGTGTTGCCCTTTCTAGTCAACAATTTAGTATTTTCATATGTATGACATGACAAAGCCTACTCATCTTGTCTTATGAGGTAGTAAATTAATAATTTGAAAAATGTCACCAAATTTTGAAAACTGGAACAAATAGTATACGGCACCTAATAAATCTGCTATCGTTGATAGTTTTGGGTGCATTTAATTAACTACTGGGAGTTACGGATAAGCATACACGGATCTAAAAGAACAAATCTGCACGTTAAACACTCAATATGACCGCAGGATACTTTACGTGGTAGGTTTAATAGGATTTGATAATAACTCCGAGCAATGTAGGAAAGTAATGACGAGATTTTAGTACGACTTGTACGACTAAAATATTTACAGACACGAAACGCCCTGCAACAAGTGGATTGAAAATTCACTGGAACAACTCTTACTCAGAATATTTGCATTATTCATCTTCAACGGGTGTCAGTTAGCTCACTTGATTATATATTTTGCTACCTTTTATATCACCGTTGTTTATAGGTATGTTATATTTTATCCACACTCAAGCTTCGCAATTGATATTCTGAGCAGTTCCTATGCTCTCATCGCCTTTAGTATCGAGCAATAAATTTTTTTGTTTTAAATCATGCTTTTATGAAAAAAGTATAGTCAAGAATATACTCAAGGCAAAACCTGTAACACAAATAATGCTCCAATCCAAGATCGACATTGTGAAATTTAGAATTTTTTCCTTAATATATATCTGTAGTTATTTTTACTCCATAAATATTCATTAAATTCCACTTATATCGACTTATCTGTGAAATTCGAGTCTTGGATGGATGCTGGGGTTAAGTGTTGAAGGAATAACTGATATAAAAGCGTTTATGAGAGATTTCCTGATCATGACTGATGACGTAAGGACAGAATCAAATATCTATCTGAATATTAAAAACATAACACTTTAGGACTTTGGGTGCGTTAGTATCTATCTTTTATTTTAAAAACAAACTTTGCTTCCAATCGGGTCTGTTATGTTCTTATAAACAACTTACTCGTGAGTCCACTCAACTGATTTTGAACTGTATAATGATACGATGCGGCGTGCCGTATGATTTTTAGTATACAAGAGTCGCAGGTCGTAGCATGAAGATCGATGTCCTATTATATTTATACTTACTACACTGATCAGTACCTGATTAAGATACACCTTAAAATATAATGTACTATTCTGTATATGTTATGATCCGACACGAATAAATCCTAATTTATTTTGCTCATAAAGGTGGACGAAGATTTTAAAACAATTAGTAACTCTGTTCACCAACACGCGTGTCTACTGACTAAACTATGAGAACAAAACGGTTTTCCTAGAAATGGATAGTTCAGGCATATCATTTTCATTAAGGCCTGTTATCACGCAGAATGCGAAGTTGTACAAACAAACCGAGTGTGTTAATTTCATTCTTTACATGGCCATGCAGTTTTCTACCGTATCAAAGCAAAGGCTAAACACCACCAGCATAATGATTATTCCTGTAGATTTTTCCCTTCGACTCTCTCCGGCCATATGGTAAAGTTTGATCAATTAGAGATGGCAAGATATTGAATGTACACATTAGTACACAATTAATGAAAATGTAACGTCAATTTAATCGTATGTGTGAAACATAAAGGGATTCAGTCAAACTAAATTCACCAGCAGCCACATCGAAGAAGGTATACCACTATAGTTCACTATACCACTACAGAATGTAATTCACTGATTTTCTGGTGTACGAGATTCAGATTCTTTCTAACAAGTGTCGGTAGTAAAAACTAGACTTTTGGTTTTCTGGAGATACATGCTATTAATGTTTTTCCAAAGAGTTTTACTGGCTTCGAACTGGTCCTTCTTTCTCATGAAAATAAAAAACAATTAAAATTTCAATCAACCATCTTACCTATATTGCACAAGAATTCCTTCCGAATTTAAGTACTTTAATTTCACAGAAACTTGTATCATCACAGCACTTGATTATTTTACTTAACATTCAGTAAAACAAAGAGTACTAAATTCGTCTGCGATAACTGAAAGTACGAATTTTCAAAGCTCGAATCATTTGCAAGTGTGAACTATAGATTCACCAGAAAGATGCTTAAGCACAGGAACAAAAACTTTAACTGAAAATTCTTTGTGCACATATGAATAGAATAACAAGTGTTTGCGAATCAAAGAGCTTAGAAACGATTCACCTTCACTAGTATCCCACTTTCGTGATTTTGCGATTCTGTCATCACAGCAAAGACTACGTGAATACTGAAAGATAAAAACTAGCCGAGAGATAGCTGCTGCAGAATCTGAAGTGAAACAAATAAGCAGGCTGGACTAAAAAGTCCGTTCTTCCAATACTTCTTACATTAAGTGAACGCCATACTGACAATGAGTTGCTGTAAGAGAGTATAGGCGGATAAATGAAGACAGATGAAGTTAGTTGAATGATGAAGAATAGAAGACATTTGAGAGAAACTCTTTGATGAAGAGCTCGTGCAGTGCTTGCTGCATTAAACCAATTCCTTCGTACAGATACCCAATACTATATCTTAGTCAGCTTTGTGCGTTGGCATTGATTGCAAAATACAATGCATATGCATATCCTACAAAATCTCAGCAGTTATTACGTACACTTAATATCGTCTGCACTGTATTCAGCATTTTATTCTATTCATTCGGTGTGTGTCGAGAGAGTAATTGATAGTTAACTTTGGATTAGATATGTGCAGTGCATGAAACTTTTACTCGTGTTTGTAAAAGGGCAATCCTTGTAGAAACATTGGGATTGGGAGCTTTGCTTATACTTACAGCAGCAGACAAAAAGGTATTTACTCAATTTGTGAGAAATGCAAGTGGTGAACCCTCCACAGAACTGAATATGTATGCATGAAAGTATATGAGATATTACAGATGCATAAAAGCAGATTTAGCTTTTATGTAATAATCGTTAGTGAAGTGCTTCATTCAACTCTTCAGCTTTCCATTTCTTCCTTCAACATTATTGCGATGCTACCAGCGCAGTGTAAAAATCTGATTTAGGTTGAGACGACTGTGTGTGAGTCCTCTGAACTTCCAAAACATCACCTCTCAAATCGATCTCTCTCCATAAATGAAGTTTTAATGCCTGTGCATATCTTATGGTGGGCGGAAGAAAATTTTCTTCAATATTATCAATTCATTCATTCATTCATGTGGGTTTTACTTGGGTGTAAGAGCCATGATTACTTTCTATGTGATGACCGATAAGCATGGAAGGAACAGACGAGACTATGGCTGTGGATGTATACACTCCTTTATTTATTTACCGTGTATAATGTTTACTATATCTATATAAAATGGTGTTTCTATTAAAGCTTAAAAGTCTTAGGGATCAGATTTACAGATTCATAGTATGCACCGCAATACTTGACAACATATACAGAGAATACAGACAAACCATATTCAAACCCAAAATAAGTGCCATGTAGACCTATAATCATCATTAGTAATCTCTTCATTGCAGACTAATCACCTGAACATGAGACTCTGCCTCGTAAACTTTAAAGAAGCTCTCCTATTCTTACAAGTAACTAATTACTGGTCAAATAATATTGGTTAGCTTATGACTCATACTCCTAAATATTTAAACAGGCAAGAAATGAGCTCTTATTCAAATGTTCTAACTATGAATTCAGATTCCTGAACTTTAAATTCATATTGATATATGACTCCATGTTGAAGACGAAGTCAATAACAGTTTTTAAAACGAATATACTTAGCAATTATTTTCTTTAGTTCATGGCTAATTAATCATATTTCTTCTCTGGTAAATTACCACTGTCATAACGACTTTGACACGATCTTATGACATGAATACTTTCCATTAGAAGCTTTAAAATACTGCAAGATAAAATGATTAAATGTGACTTTTCTTTTACCCTTTCATTACTTGATCTTAATGCTCTTGTACGATTAACACAAGCGTATCATTTCATTTGTTTCTCATATTTTGAATTATGCATGCAGGTGGAATTAAAGTACGTTGACCTACTCTTAGGGACTTGGTAATAAAAGCGTAGACGCAAAATAGACTTGTCATTCTAAAATACTGATTGTATTTTCTAGAAAGTTATCAGAAGTATTTACGTCCTGCTGTAAGTCATTTACTCACGTGGATCTACTTGATTGCGTGGGATATGGAGTAGCTAATTATTTATTCATTCATTTCTGTGTATCATCTCTGGTAAAACTATTGTAGAAGAAACATGTAATACGCAACTAGTTACAATATTGCAATATGGAATTCGGTATATTGGGTATATTAAATAATGAAACAGCGAATAAAAACATTGAAGATTCGCTCTTATATATGGTGTGAGTAACATAACGAGCTAAACGAGGTGTATGAACGATGAATTACAAGTCTGCTCCATTAAAAATAGTTACATAATTTTACAGGCAATATAAATCCAACTATACCTCAAAGTCTTCTGTGGTCGTATCTTTGAATGATACCAACTTTGATGTGGTTCTTGTGGTCAGTGGTTTGTGCAAATTGTGGATGGATGGTATTTTGAGACCACTCTTTGAAGTCGAGCTCACTCAATTCGCTTTGGAGTCTTGGCTCAATTTACAGTCAGAGGGTCAATGGTGGATATGATTGATGAAGGATGACAGCCTTTAATTCTATTTACTACACTTACAATTAGTAAACAACATACACAATTGTTCAGAACGTGAGAATCAGTTCTTTCATTACCCACCTAAATAACAGCAGTACAACCACTACAATCCCTCAGTGCTCGGAGAGAGAAAGCAGACTAGAATTCTTAGGTATTTCTAGTTATTATTATGGTACAAGTCATCACTGTTCGTCAGTATGAATGAATTCTGAAGTATCATGAAATTGCGATATATGTGACACTTGTGACATACCTGCATACAGTCTTCGATGAATGCTGAATTGCTGAATGATCTATATGGATGATGAAGGGGTGCAGCTACGTACTATATTCTTGCAAGATTCTATTTTATAGTAAAAAGTACAGAAAGCACTTCTGCAGCCTTTTTCATATTTAAATTTGTCTGAATTTGTACATAAGTAATACAACATACGTAATTTTGTATATAGCTAGCAAATAATAACCTACTTATTGTCGTTAAAAATTAATGATTGCATAATGTGTCTGGTAGCTATTTTAAGTCTTACTGAGACTACTTATTGTTAGACAATACTATATAATAATCATTGAATTCAGTTGAATACTTTATTATACCAATCACACAGGCCGGAAATATATTTCTAAGTTATAGCATCAGCCATTTTATCTCAAATTGGTCTCTCAATTAAATGTGCTGTACCTACCTGCATGCAAGACTGAATCAACAGGTTGTCAAAGTATTGTCTTGGGTAGCAATCGTTTTGAGTTTTATTATCAAAGTCAGAATTACTGGCGCATTTCTCTCGGCCCTTGGACTCCCGCAGAGAACCCTTCTTCCAAGAAAAAGATAATCCATTCACATGCAAGTAGTACGCGACACCTGCGAGGGGATTAT
>Ga0194135_10000087_pt1 | contig 49845 bp, 52 predicted proteins | sample LitLau_LLRF_2013_FD_134024 | JGI IMG/M metagenome (GOLD analysis project Ga0194135, IMG submission 134024) | Freshwater sediment microbial communities in response to fracking from North America - Little Laurel Run_MetaG_LLRF_2013 (version 2) | ecosystem: Environmental > Aquatic > Freshwater >...
CTTCCCCACGGGAGGAGGGACCCCCAGGACCAGGGGGAGGGGAGCTGAAGGCCCCACAAAGGGGGACTAGTTGGCGGCTGGGCAGTGTGTGCTCAGAGAAGGCTTATCATTGGTTCTTGCGGTACCTGCAATGCGTCAATTCCTCCACTTGTTTCGGCCACAGATCCATTGTGCCTGCGCGACCGGTCGTACGGCCAGAGGTGAGCAGTTTGCTACTTCAAGACAGAGGTGGGCACTTTCAGCACTTTTGCACCACTGCTACTTCGCGAAGGTTTACTGGTAGCGGCTGCGGCAGGGTTTTTTAGCATTGTTGAGGAATACGTATCATCATCACATATACATATATGGAGCATTTTAACTGGGAATAGTTGGTTCATAGTTCATAATAGCTTGTAGCAACTCTAGGTTGGTGAGAGATTCGTACTAGTGTGTGTGTGTAGTATGTGTGTGTGTGAGTGTGTGGACAGGAAGAAAGATTTTAGGAAAGAAAGAAAGATTTAAAAAAGTTTCTGGGTTTTTTTTACATTTAGCATTTGCATTGCATTCGTTTATTTGAGGTACGGCTGAAACACTGACTAGTAGTGTGTGAGGAAAAGCATAATAAAACAGTAAAATTAGAATACGCGTCATCGGGTCATCATTGGACTTGTGACTCATTATGTAATTTTTGTTAATTATTATGACTCAAGGTCTTTTGCATTTAATTGAGATAAACTACCAAACTGAAACTGAAACTCTCTGTACTAAACATATAGACAAGACTAAATGTAACAATTACTTGAGAAATTCATCATCATCGTATGCAGAGCTTCACCTGTTGAAATGGGAGATATTATTGTAATAATGATTGCTCTAATTCTTAAGCCTCCTCCCACACTTTTAAAGTATTTATGAATGTCGTTGTTTGCCTTGAGTTATATATCTGTATGAATGATGATGGTGGCGATGATATATATATGTCACAATAAATCCAAATGCAGATGAGATTGAGTGGGTGTGAATCAAGTGTAGCAATCATGTTTCATGAAGAAAGTCGATATTGTTGCTTTCCTACTGAATATTATTATTACGAAAAGTTGCTCATCGTTGGAAATTCACGAAACTCGGGTCGTAGAGAAAGAAACCCTCGGTACCCGAGGACCCCTCCTTGGTTCCACTATTAAGAGAATGCCCTGTATATATAATAATCTACTTCTCAGGGAACTTCTACTACCACTACTACACTACTTGCTAGCATGCATGAAGCTTTAAGTGAATCAATAAGTGTTTGACAAGTTATTCTTCGACATGCATATTGCATGTCCAGGTCTCGAAATCTTATAGAACTTTCACCTCTACAATATATTAAAGTAGTGTATATGCGTGAATACAAAATGTCATTTGGAAAGAACGAGGAGATTCGTCCACAGATTACACGCGTATTTGCGTGACAGCTCTCTCAAAGAGAGAAAGTTTAGAAGAGTGAGCTGCTTTCACCGTCCAGAGCTTATGCAGAGTTAATTGTTGCAGTAGTAAAGTGTATATAGTGTGTGGGCTTCAACTTTTGTACGTGGCTCGGGTTGATACTAATATACGTATACACCCCTAGGCCCTTGACTATAAATTTCATTAGGTTAAATTACTACTACTTGATTACATAAAACGAATGGATATATGTGTATATATACGTGGATGATTTATGTATGCGTGTATTTTTGTAACTGATTCTAATAGCAAGTGGTGCTATATAGAGTACACGGACAAATTAACATCCTTATTTGTGATTTGGCATTATTGGTTTGGTAGCATGTGAATGGGAAGGTAGTAGGACACTCATCATCATCGATATGGAGAGAAAGTCAGCGAGAAAGTCAGAACTGTATGAAATAATAGCGACCTCTCAAAAATCACCTTTCCACTGGAGAGCTGTTGTAATTTCCCCTGCGGTATTTTATTCATTAGAGTGAACATACGCTAAAAACATGCACGAAATCCAGAAGGTCTCTAGAGAGCACATAGAACAAAACGTATATATGGCAATTTAATATCATCATAGATCCGTCAGATATGAAACCCTAATGTGTACACTCCAGTATATTATTAGAAAACTGGCACACACGTATTTTTATGGTATTAGCTAATTGCCTTAACTTTAACGAGAATTCGCATGTCCCTATTATTTCCTACACATGGTATCACCAATGACATGCCATGACACAAGTGGAACTTTATATTATGTAGTCCTGCCACACAGAAATATGCATATGTCTTATAGTTATTCTGTGTAAAAGATTGAAAGCTTTTTCTTTCAGGTATACAAACTTACATCTTTTTAGGTGCTTATCTATTACGCGATTTCTCTCGTATTACATTTACATATTACGCGTGTTCTTTCTTGTTTCCTAACTTTTTATGCTCTGCTGCTAATAAATATTACAATTCACGTTGCTTTCGTACAACATTATAATCACATTTTATTATGAGGACATTTCGATATCAAGAAGTGCACACAATCTCTTTCCATGAAACGATAGAATTCTTTTGCTTATTATTGCGTACATGGAATTCATTTGCTTGATAAGACTGATCGATCTGAGATAAAATAGCTTCAATATTGTACAAGAATTTATCTCACATATCCTTTGCTTGCTTTGTACATGATTCCAAGTTCTCTGCATGCATGATTCCAGGTTTTGTATGATGTTTGCATTGGACTTGTATTTCACACGTTCTAATGGGCTTTCTGTTAATCATCATCGAAACAAAAGGTTTAAAAACACTCCATTATACAACTTTTACAGCATTGCAGTAATAATGCCGAATATTTAGTGTATGAGTTGGCAAGTTGAGTAGTAGTACACTGTAGTAGTAGAGAAGTCTTATAAATACAATCCATACGGCCAGACACTACTGCACAGCTTCTATATACTTCATGGTCTGCAGTTTGGCCTATAATGGTAAAAACTGACAAAACCTCCTCTGTCGCCTCTGTGTTATCATCTAATATCCTTTCACTCAACCGAAAGTGGCCATTGAGAAATATCTGATAATCTCATTTGCAATATACTGCAATATGTCATTATTAACCTTGATCACCCTCCATGACTTAATTACACTGGAATTTCAACTGCACCGAATACAGACACATAAGTATCATCATCCTACTTTTCTGCTAACTCTTTTGCAAGCAGTTATTAACACGTACCTGAATGTACATAAAGTAAATGGCAAGTTGCACTCAAAAGTATCCATTCACTCACTCTCGGCATTACCTAAATATACATATATCCACCTCGTCTCAAGGTTGGAAAAAAGGAAGAGGTTTTGGTGAAAGTAGTCAAAATAAATGAAACGAGTTAAGAGAAGAGTGTACATTTATTGCGTAAAAAAGAAAGTAATAAAACAAAGTACACACACTCATATTGTTATATCCTCGTACTCCAGAGCACAAAAGCTTTTCAAGTCTTCCTTCTTTGGTGAAGCTTTGAAAATTAGCGATAAAATTCGGAAGATGTGTTTGCTTGCAGTAGTGAAAACCTCACTTGCTTAAGAAGTCTGACCTTACATCAAACGCAAATTACTATTCTGTTCATAGTATATATGGTAAATGGGTTTCCATCATCACCTGTTGATGCAACGACTGAGAGAGTAGTTCAGTTCTACAGCAGCCGCACCACCGACTCACGTTGCTACACTTGCTTCTGAATTACGGAATGTCGTCGTGTTCCAATGAATCCAACTGAAAGAGTGGAGACATAAGCTCATGGGAATGAAATGTATCTAATAGTGAACATTTCTTGGAAGAAGTCGAGCTCCCCAATCTTCTTTCGATGAGCTTCTTTCTTCTGATGTGATCTTAGCAATTCATCAATATAAAACATCTCTATCTCCTTCCACCATGCTCCATGTTTGGATAGACTTTTACTTTTATGTTTCACGACTTATATATACGTGTGCAGGTAAGTCTTCTTTCTCGGGAACTAACGAAATGGCTGCTGATTCTTATACAACAAGCCCAGTGTCTACCGACAACCGACTAGTTCTTCTGTAGTATGGTCTAGTTGAGACGACTGAGGGTAGGGATTATCCTTTCGTCATGAAAAGGAACTGTGTGTGTATGTCTTCGGAGTCTCACTTCATGCAGTGCACTCTTGGTAAAGGCTAGACGGAATTTTAAGGGGAGAACACCTCGGTTTCTCTATATCGATTCACCCTTTAACATGGATCCTGAATCACCAATTCTTAAATTGTGCCCTGAGAAAGTATCGTCATCAAAAGACTGCTAACGAGAACTTTAAATTGGTTTCACTTTGCTAAAATATATTTGCGCTTTGATCATTGCTTTCGCCTTCAATGAGAGAGGAGGAAAGCGCGTATATATTTCTAAAACGATGAACAAAATGTTATTACCATTAAATAAGTTGTCGATCGTATCAAATGCCAATATGAAACAATTCTGTAGATTATTATAACACAACATAACCATATTATTTGGTTGAACGTGTTATTGAATTTTATATGAGGTTGTTGCACATTCGCGTTCACATTGCATTATTCGCGTTTCAGGACTTTCTCTGTTACCTTTGCTGTATACTGTGTGACTTGTCCATGCTTTTTCCTACTTTTTCTCTCGTTTCTTGATATCAGGTCATAAAATTGAACACACTTTCACTTACCCAGATAAATAATGCATAACGGAAATTACCAAACAAGATTTTTACGAGCTCAGGTCTCATTTTTTGCATTTTAACCGGAAACATGAATGCATGTAAGAGTGAAATGTAAGTTTTTGTACAGACGCGGATCTACAGCTGTTTAGAGATCAAAGTGATCATATAATGGAGTGTATATAAGAAAAGTAAAACTACCAGAGGTAAGAGAAAGTATATTCATGTTCTCAAGTTTCACCTGAGCTTTTGCAAGAGAAAGCATGTAAGCGAGGGTTTTCTGTTCCATGGGAGTAATTTTAGACAAGAGAACTTTTATGAAAGGACTGAATGGCCAAATATCATAAGCATATAACTATTACTAGGACATTAAAAAACAGCAGCAGTGTATTGGTGCAGTGCAGGTGTCCATCCGAGTAGAGTTCGGTCGGCCAGTCATATATAAGAAAGTTTGGACGCTTATTCCCACAAACCTCGAGTAGTTGTAAATATAGGTAAGAAAGTACATATAATGTTCCTTAAGCCCATATCACATATATATATCGCATCGTGTAGTACAGTTTATATAGCCTTTGATACAGTCGAGAGAGAGATAAGTACCTGTGAAACTACTTCATGGAAAAACAACCTACATTGACAGGTCCTTTTGTTGTGCTCGCAATAATATATATGCCAAGAGTAATGCGTCTTTAGAAAGCAGAGACTCTTGAGAAATATCCATACACACATGTGTTGTGCATGTATATACACGTTTTTTGGCATGCTATCCTTTCCCCATATCTTTCTTTCGAAAATGAAGGGTAGCCTTTAAAAATCTCCCCTTTCTCTCTCTCTCTCACATCATCCTCAGTTACTATACACCGGAAATCCCGATTTTTATCTGTATAAATCGAGCATTTAAATGCAAAGATTTTATTGTGCAAGCTTTCCTTCCTTGAGCCTTTCCCCTTCTTCTCTCTATAAACTTACATGTAAGTAAAGAGAAAGTGTAAAGAAAGGTAGGACACGGCAGTCGGTACGAAGCTGTACGGGTTGTTGTACATGAGCACTGAAAGTCTGCTGGGTATCTACTACGCCCCTTTGCAGGCAAGCTCTGCATTGCGGTACAAAAGCCGAGCAAGCCAAGCATCATCTGTACACACGAGTGTCCAAACTGCTATGAACCACCACCAACCCAACTTGAGGATCATTCACATCCGTCCCACCTTTCTCTAGAGAAAGTCGCAGTATGTACGTAGGATATTCCTACACTCGAAGGATCTTCTACACAACACCGACTTATATAGGACACCAGGTCTGACACAAACGTCCTCCACTTCATCATCATGTATACTGCAGAAGGAACCACCACCATCAAGGTCTTCCCCATCGTCCATGCTGAGCTTACTTCTTTTGTATATATGGATGTGTGTGTGTACCTGGGAAAGACCTTCCTTCAGTCAATAGGCAACCACAACGCGAATGGTTGGTCCTTGCTTAAGAATTCCTTCCATGGATCCCCACCCTTCTTTACTTTCCTAATCTAATTTCCTAATTGAGTAACCCATCATGATTTATTCTTCACTCACTTGCCTCACAAATAAATACGACCTACTGCTCTATACTAGCTCACACACGCTACCAAATCTCAGATATTATTCTCGTGTATCTGATACACTCCTTCGCTCACGACATCATGACGACTTTCCATTCTCTCTAGCTTTCTCCTTGACTTTCACAACCTTCTTCATCTTATCTCTCATGCAATTCTTCCTAGTAATACTCATTCCACCTAATTTTATTCCATCATCGACTTAACTCACTCTTGTCTGTGATCTCCTCCAAGAGAAACTACTTACACACGTACAGCGATATCACTACTAATACAATTTGGCCTGAGTATATATATATTTATACACAAGGAGAGTGTATCTTGCTTTATTTATGGGAGATTAATCTCTGATACTTTATCCTTCAAATGACACACTATAATTTATGACAATCGATCGTCATTCCTTGCTCTTGTCTTAAAATATCGTACAATTCGTACATGCGTTTCTGTCACCTCCTGTCAGTCATATGTTTAGCTAGCACAAACCAAACCACCAAAGGTAGTAGTTATTGGCTATATAGTAGCAGCAGCCGGAACTGTATCACGTATCTGATAAGAAAACTTGTTCATACTAGTTACATTTCGATTAGTATTCCAAAATTACAATAGGAAATTGTACTTATTCCAATATCATTGTAACTTTACAAACTACAAAAATGTACAGAGTAACAGGGAAGCACATTGCATGCCGCAACTCGATAAACATTCACAAAATTGTGAATTGAATACACCTGAATACCTTCAGTTCAATATTTCATTCACTTATTCGTCCTCGCATTTACATAGATAAGAATTCAACATATATCTATATAGGAATGTACGTGGGGAATGAGCAGGATGGGAGTTGTAACAGATGCAAGAATGTCTTTCTCTGTGAATACAATAAATCTGTGGGCTAATGCCAGTCTTATTCTAAAAAGTTCTATTCTCTCTCTCTCTTCCTATCGCATTCTTCTTCATATTTGACTATATACACCGTTCTGTAGCAGCTTCTGTACCTCTGCGAATATTCCCCATGAGAAGATACCAAATGCTATGTATTATTATATGGAATAATTCTTTTCCCAGAATTCCTTGAGCTTGTTCAAGGTTCACCTGAAGTCGTCAGCAGAAATTATTTTTTCGTTTGAGAATAGCACAGGTGTGTCGCAGTCAGGAGAGCTTCTCTCTCTCTCTACGGACATCATTTCCATGTCGGGAGCATATATATAACTTAATGTGTAGACTTTACCTCTCCAGACTTGGTTCACTTCTGGGCTGTCGTGGTTTTGTATTTGTACCTAAACGAGCCAACACCACTACCATACCAGTCAGATTGAAATATGTGTCCTTATATCTTATCATTCTGAAGGCCACACCGAGCTATAAATTGGATAGAAACGTATAAACTTATTATGAGAATGAATGACACACCTATATATGTCTAATGCCTATGTATGTATGTATGCATGCGACAAGTGCGAAACTTTCTCCACCTAACTAAATAATAGTTATATAGTGTGTGTGTTCTTGTCCCATGTGGCCGGACGTGGATATTATATACACAAAACACTCAAGAGCTTCACATGTAACACTTCATCTTATGTGTTTGTATAAGCATACACTGCTGCAATACGTAAACAAGATTTGATTCAATATGACATTCTATTTTTAGCGTGTTAAGCCAATTACGCTATAAAGAGAAAAGCAATTTTAGGTTTGGTATCTACTTTAAAATCAGTCTGCAATCATGCCGTAAACCCTGGAAGGAAAAAACTTGTTGAAGTGACAACCAAAACCCATGAAAATGATTAGAGCACAAGAGAGAAAGTCAGTGGAGAACATGGATGGAAGGAGATCGGGAGAAAGTTGGTTGTACATGTCAATTTCAGAGACTTCTGTCACTCGCCCTCTCTCTCTCTCTCTCGTTCTATCCTTCCTCATTCTATATCGTCGTCGTTCACTTATTATTATACAAGGTTGGAAGGGAGTTTCATTGGTGGTGGTGGTGGTGGTGGTGGTCGAGGTGTATAAGTCAGTATGGAAGTGAGTGTAGTAGTAGTAGTAGTAGTGGTTAACTCCCATCGTCTTCGTCTACTTTCTCTCTCTCTCTCCTTGCTAATCTTGTTTATGCAAAGACGGTGTATGGTATGGTGGAAGTGATGGTGGTGGGGTCGGACAGGGTGGAGCTGCCAATGCCGCATTCAACGTCAACCGATTTCTTGCCAAATGTGACCCCCCACCACGGTCTACGGAGGAACATCCGACAATGTCGTTCATTTTTATTACACCAAACACCACCAGACCACTTTCTCCAACTTTTCCACTCATTGCCTTCTTGGCTTTGAACTATATCCGGCTTCCTACTAAGCCATATCCCACCTCGCCTTCTTCATCTCCACTTCCCTGACTTCCACACTGCCATATCATCATCATCATATGTTGCTTTCACTTGGTGTCTCTCTCTACCTAACCAACCTTCCTGGTAGTGGTGGTGGAACTTTCACTCGTTCATTCCAGGGGCCTCAGTGAATCCACAGGGTGACCAGCAGTCTATTCCTCATCATTATCCGCATATGCTCCATACACACACACACACACCATTCCACAGGAGTCCACTAAACTCAAAACATCTGCATTCATTTCTCTCTCTCTCTTCTTTATATAGACACCCTTAAACTTCAAAAATTACGCTAGCTTCGTCCTTTTTTATCTGCATTTGCGAAACTCTGTCCATCCATCCATAGATAGATATATATGGATGCCTTTGTACTACGTGTGTGTGTGTGTGTATTATCCCCACGTACATCAAATGCCCAACATTATCATCGCACTGGGGAGACCAGATGCGCCATCATTATCTGCAGACTGGGGCGAGAGAAAGTCGGTGAAAAATTGAAAGTTTTATGCAGACTTTCATTTCTTCTTCTCCTCAAACATCACTTTCCTTCATCTCTTCACTCCGATAGATTATGAGAACATTCAAAATTTATGCAACACAGGCGAGTCGTTGAGATCGAGAGTCTTTTTTGCAGACTCCTGCCTACTCTCTTATACAACATGTATACAGTTTAGACTTTCCCCAAAACCACTCTTTACATCATCTTACCATCTATATAATCTTTTTCTTCCATCGAGATTCCAGAGACCAACTGTTCGAATGCTCTCTCCTTCGTTTTTTTTTGTATCACTCTCTATATATCCTGCTTCCTTGTGGTACATGCAAAGCTCATTAAAATTGAATGTTATTTTCCCGTTATCAGCCACTTCAGCTCAGACTGCTGAGAAACATATCAATGAATGCGATACATACGATAACACACATTCTATCCCTTTCAATGCAAGTTCTGCAATGCTGGACTGGATAAATCTCTTGTAAATGGTACAAACACACAACCACCTGTTTAAATTCATGCATATTGGTTCGGTTACAAGGTCTCTCTGAATTGGAACATACTTTGTAGCCTGTCAATTGTGAGATACGAGATGGAAGGACTTGAATTTTAACCAAAAATGAGTGCCCAAACCTCAATATATATTTAATTACATAAAAGACACACACACGATAAGACTCATTACTGAGCTGTAAAATGGGCAAATTATTCAAGGACATTCTATCGTCTCTCTGGAGAGAGAAGCTGCTGCTGCTGGCATCATCATCACTGGATCACTAAATGCGGTTTGGTGATATGTTGGTGGTGTGTGTAATGTGTAATTCCTTTGTATGATGATGATGTGACTTGGAGTTTTCTCATGGAGTACAAACAATTATGCATAAAAGCTTACGTCACCAGTCGCAAATAATTAATCGTTTGTTACTATACATCCGGTTCCTTTGCTTAGACTCAGCAATTAGTTATTCATCCGCAGTGCCAAGGAATTGTAGCGTGGAACATGAAGCTCAGAAAGCATGAGTGGGCATTGTATCATTATTATATGGTGCACACACAACTTATAACCTTCTGTCTGAAGCTCTGTGTATGTATTTAGTTGGACAATCATTCATAGAATGTCAAGAGGGACCCACGGAGAGGCTATTTCTTACCCACGTTTTCTTATTTCATGCGACACAATCAGATTAAAATTCTTGATTTATGACTCCTCTGCAATAATATATACCCTTTGCCTCTGCAGTTGAAAAACTCCAGTAGACTCTCTTAATGACTTTCTTCTAACCTCACTACACTCTATAGTGCATAGACATTACATAAAAGCTCCTATTGTTAGACGTAATAGGTTTACTGCAGTGATGGTTGTTTTGTATTATAAACTGAAAACAGCATCTTCTTTATTCTTGGCTTTCTCCAAATATCTCAGGACAAATATATATGTATAACATATAATAATGATATGATCCACGAAATAAATTCATACGTACTAAATTATCTCAAGCAATCATATACTACGAGTGTATTCTACCATTAATATCAAAACTTCTACAGTAAATCTAAGTGATTCCGCTGTGATATGGACTATAAAAATTGTTTGTACACCCCATTGAGCAAAACATCGCTTACTTTGGAGGCAATGGGGGCTGGTAATGTCTCGTTGTAGGAGGTAATGGAGGAGCTGGAGCGTAGTAGGGACCTGAAAGAGGCTGTCCATGTGGAAGTGGTGGAACTGGAGGCATATACGCAGGCATTGGTGGTGGAGGAATTCCTGTTCCCTTCGGAGGATATCCCATGGGAAGTGGGGGATGACCTGGATGAGCTCCGTAAGGTGGCATTCCAGGGGGCATTGGTGGAAGAGGGGCTCCAAATGGGAATCCTTGTGGAGGTGGTGGACCTGGAGGAAGTGGAAGTGATTGGGGATATGGAACTTGGGGAGGTGGAATTGGAGGCGCTGCTGAAGCCACAGGTGTTGAAACTTTCGATGAAAATGCTGCTGCTGAAAGAGAGAAAAGATGTCATGATGATCTCATGATGAACTCATTATCATTCGCGAGAGTACCTTTAGTGGCAAAAACTTCTTGAATATAACATGAAAAAATAATAGTCCTGAACCAACAACAGGTTCGCCACCTCTAGAATAAATCTGTGTAAGAACTAAGAAGTACTCACATTGAGGAGTGGATGTGTTATTCAAAGGTGAAGCCTGTGCCGAATGCGGATGAGATGAGGGAGTCTGTGGGGCTCGAGTTGTAGCAGATGGTGGTGGAGATTCGGCTGCCGTTTGGCTACTTTGAGTTTGAGAATATAAGTCCAATACTTGATGACAAATGTCCTCCAGAAGTTCAATCGTCATGTCCTCTACAAACATATCCCACCATCGTAAGTGGTCTGACGTGCGACCGTTCCAGTCCACTACTTCGAACTTGCTCAATTTTCCAGCCAAATGCATTAAGGCAATTGCTACAATTTCTGGCTCCCATTGAAGACTTAATGTAGTGCACAAACTACAAACACAAATATTTGATTTCTTACTCTATTTCACAGAAAGAAAGATATCGATAATAGCTATTTTTTCTTTACCTGTCATTGACAAACGTCCAAGCCATTTGAACCATCTTTTGCAATCGCGTCTTGTCTCCTTTGAGACATTTGGCGTACTTTAATAAATACGTATACGGGTGTTCCACATGAAGGTCAAATTTTATTGTCTGCAGAATAATTCTTTCTAGTGTCATTACTTCTTCCTAGAATGAGAATTAAGAATAAATATCAGCTATAGTACAGATTGAGTCACGAATTTTAGATTTATTTATAGCTTTAATTTATATCTTACCGATGCGTTTCTCGATTCTCCACCAAACTGTGCGTATTTACTATCAACAAGTATTTCTCGGGCTACTTTTAACATATCTTTGCATTTCTTTGGTGTCTCTTCAACCTTTCCAGCCAGAAAGAGGCATCCTAGAGCTGTAGGCTATGATATGAAAAATATTACCCATTAAATACTGCAAAAAAATTATACATTGCTACTAGTAATAAGTGCTTCAATACAACTTACATATCTTGGAAAGTCTTGAAATGTATGGAACATATAAAATCGATGAAAGTAAACCACCCCCGTAGCCATCGTTGTCAAACTCAAATTCATCGATGATCCAATGTCAATAATAAATCTAGCTCCTTCTCTTCTGTAGCGACCTTCAGTTTCAGGGTCCAGCCCTGCTTGAATCGACGGCGCCCCTCGAAGTTCCTTCTTTTCATAGTACCACCTCATCTTTAAGTCAATTTAAATCAATCTATCTACTGGGTCTTCTATAAATTAGTAATACGTCGTCGTCGTCGTCGTAAGTCAATTGTTCCAATGTCTACGGTGTCGAAATTCGTCCTTTTAACTATCAATCATTAACCTATCTATTTATTTTTAGTCCTACTACTTACTGTCAATCTACAAATATATTGTCCTACTCGCTTTCCTCCCGAGACACTTAAAATTTTCAGAGAATTTTTTTTTGAATTGCCAATTCATAGGACTCGCTATTAAATATAATTTCATAAATTAATTGACGTGTCGACAAAGTCGACAATAAAAATATTGTCCTTAGCCTCACTCGCTCAAAATTTAGCCACCTGCCTGCTTATACTAACAGAAGCGGAATTCAAACCTCGCGCGTCCCCGCAATCGTTCGGCTCAATGGGAACGTCCATTTCACCCACTGACAAATAATTTCATTGTCTTAATGCGTCTCTCCGTTCACTTTCCATGAATTCCTGGACAAAAAGACAAAGCAATAGTTTCCAAAAAACATTTCCTTGTATAAGTACTTTTAATTGAGCACATGATAAGTGAACGCATCTTTTAAGCTAGCATTGCGTGGGTGAATTGGGATTTTGAGATTCCTAGGGTGCTTTTTATGGTAAGGTACTATACTAGTAGTAGTATTGAGGTATAGAGCTCTTTATGCTTTTTATGGCCAAAGAGAGAGTGAGAGTGAGAAATCTCTTGTTTATTATTCATTCACTCTCTCATTCGTTCATTGTTCTTCTCAAATCCAAGGCACACACTAAAAAATCTCCTTGTGGAAAGTTTCTAAATTCTTGTCTCTCTCAAAGAAATGTTCCAAACTTAATTTCCTATATTGAGACTCTAGTCAAGTGTGTGTGTGTGCTTTAAGTGCCTGGGACTTTAAACTTTAAAAGGCTACAAGAATAAGTTGTGAATATTCATCTTTTGATCTCAAGTATTAGGAACCAGGAAGTACTGTCCAACTTTCCCTTTTCTACTATACCTCATTGCTGCAATACGTTAGAGAGAAATTTTTTCATTGGGCTTCCAGTTCGGATTATTCAGTGCATTTTTAAAATGGTAAGACTTTTTGTAATTTGTTGTTGTACATCAATATAAATCATCTGTGTAATGAACTCTATATGAAGCATTATTGTACAGTACATATGTGTATTTTGTAACTCCAGATGGCTGATGTAGACTCAGATAAACTGCGGAGAGAGAATGATCGTCTCAAAACAGCCATAAAAAGACTGACTATCGAGAAGAATAAATTAGAGGATCAACTATACCGAGCATTCTGGAAATGTCTCAATACTAAGAAACGGAAGATAGCAGAGTTAGAAAGGGAATTGGGGAAACTAAAAGGGGACAAGAATGGAAGTAAACGACCAAAATTGAAAAGAATGAAACGGAAAGTTCAGACAAGGATCTCATCGTCATCGGGGAATGAATCATCATCATCATCATCATCTGGTTGGAAGAAAGAATATGAAGATGACAGTGAAACTGAGGTGGATGATGATAAGCTAAGTATGGATTGTGATGATAGTATTGATCAAACTTCTGGACAGAATAATGAGAACCCAACCAATAATGCTGCAGTTGCACCTGCTGCAGTGGTGGTGGAAAATGAAAAAGCAATTTCTACTGAAAGTGAAAGTTCCCAATCTCAAGGACTTCAATTTCCATTTCCCAAAGATTTTGAAATCATGAAGCAAAAAAAGAAACAGCCAGGTGCAGAAGTAGAAAATGAGAAGAAAGATAGTACTGGTGCCAATAATTCAAAGAATTTAGATGAAACAATTAATAATAATTCCCAAAATTCAACAAGTACTTGTTACGACTTAGATGAACTAATTAATGATTTATGAAACTCTTTGCCCAATAGAATTGCTATTTGACAATTTTATACATACATTAAGATACCAAACAGTGTTACCACTCCTTGCACTCACGATAATCGCATATATTATACTTATATATTATTTAAATAAATGTATTCTGGGTCAGGGGTGAAGATAATTATTTTTAGAAGATATTTGTACCTAATGCTAAGAAGATGTACGGTATTGCTACTACAGAAAAGCTTATTTTTAAAATACCTATATACATTTCTTCAGAGTTCAGAATTTGTCTCATCCTTACTTGCTGAATACGGGCAGCAGTGTCATAAGATATAGAAATACTTGTTCTGTGTAACGCACATTAGTAAGTAGTATAAAAAACAAGGAATAAAGAAACAATCTAATCACAAATACTTACTGTCCATGAATATTTGAAACCTGCATGATTGATACTAGGCATATGAGAGACTCCAAGCTTTGGAACATCCGAACATGTAAAGGATTACTAGTAATTCAGGGTAATGTAGGACAAGATTGAACTTCTCACATTTCCCCGAACGGGCGGGACTTTTGGTAAACAATTTGAATCCGGATTCTTGATTTTCTCTTTTACGGCGGAGGAGTCGCGTCACTTACTTCGGCACCTACGAATTTCTATCAGCCGTGAGAAAGGCGAATTCAAAAGTTTCAAAAACGGTTGAATGTCACTTGCTTCTCGAGTTTGTTCTTGCGGCTCAGGAGGATATGAGAAACACGAAGAAACCCGTCTAGAAATTCTTCGACTAACTGAATCCCGAGGATCCACCAAATCCATTTGTCCATCTGAGGTTTGTACATCTTCTCAGTTGTCTGATAGGACATGATAAGTTTCGAAATTTGGGAGTGAAAATTGAGGTACCGTAAAATTACCAATTTCAGGTCGCAAGACGGATCTTTCCTGGTGCCTGTTGGAGAAGTCATATGCCATTAGTAAGGGAAGTTGGGTTCGAACTAGTTAAGCAAAATCGTATTGACGTTTGTCAGAAGGGAGTTGTTGTTCCTAATCCACAAGAAGGGAATATTGTTGGTCCTATTCGGTTTAGAATCCGAATTCAAGAGTGAAGATGTTTCAATTCGAAGTAGATGATGCAGAGGGAAACCATAATGGTTCTAATGGAGATGAAGGTCCGGTGACTCCGAAAGTTGAAGGATTCTCTTTAGGAGATAGAATAAAGTTCGGAGCGGATATTGGTGTCGTCAAGTATATTGGTCCAGTGGGAAGTCACGCTGGAACTTGGCTAGGAATTGAGTGGGAGGACCCAAGTCGGGGGAAGCATAGTGGAGACGTGGATGGAGTGGTCTACTTTAAGTCAGATGTGCCTAACAGTGCCTCATTTGTCAGACCGGGGAAGGTCCTTAAACTACGAAATCTGATGGCTGCATTCAATGAACGCTATGGGGAAGCTGGAGATGGTGGGATGATAAAAACTACCATTAAATCAATTGAGGATCGACTGGACAAGTCAAAAATCATTCATGAGTAAGGTTTTGATTCCATATGATGTACTTATTTCGTTTGCATTGTATTCAAATTAGCCATGTGTTGATGATTTGATCCTGTAGGAATTTGAAAGTGCTCAACTTGAGTTCCAAGGGAATTAACGACTTGAGTGATTGGAAAGAATTGGTTCAGACTTGCCCGCATGTGGAAGAACTAGAAATATCCGACAATCTGATTTCTAGTTGGAGTTACGTCGGGCACCTGGCAGAAGGATGGAATCGACTAAAAAGTCTAGATCTCAGGTTCACTTTTAAACTTGTTATTTACAGTAGGAAGCTTCTTTACAAAACTTCTTTTCTATTTCTGGTAGCCGGAATCCTTTGAGCTTCCCTAGTTCTGATGAAACTGAATCATGCAAGAACGCATTTCGTAGCTTGAAGCATATGATTCTTGGTGGAGTCAGCTATGATTGGGAAAGAATCCTACACCTTTCACGGTTTTGGCCACAAATAGATAAGCTTACTGTAAGTCAGAATATTACATATTTATTCAACGTAGCTAAATACTTCTACTTATTTCCTGGCAGGTCCCTTTCAATCAAATATCAGTTTTGAAAAATCCAACTGGACCTTTGCTACAACTAACTAGTATTGATTTGGGGAATAATCGTATTTCTGATTGGAATGAAGTTATCACGTTGAATGCTTTAGAAAGGTAACTTATAGTTTTATGACATAACGCTTCACGGTTGATTTATGAAGTAAATGTACACCAAACAATTTAGACTCGAAAACATAAATCTATGTGGAAATCAGATCAAACGCATCAAATTTGAATCCTGTGAGTCGAACTCGTTATTTCCAGCCTTGGAGCGATTGAATATTTCGGAAAACCTATTACAAGATGTAAGATCGGAGCATAATATAAATTTAATTTTCAAGAAAATTAATTTCTATGACATTTTAGTGGCTGTCTGTTAGCGAACTGAATAAGCTCCCAAAATTGACTGAATTGAGAATGGATAGCAATCCTGTGTTGAATTACCATAAGCGAGATACCAATCGGCAGATAGCCATCGCACGTATCCAGAAATTACAGGTTTGCAGTTGCAGTTTGTCATAATATGTTTTGCTTTCCAATAATTCATATGAATTTTAACTTTGTAGAAATTGGAAGGAGTCGAAATTGACCGGCAAGAAAGACGAGACGCAGAACTAGATTACATCAAGTTGATTGGAGCTTCCAAGATGACCAGCAAGGAGGAAATCGTTAAAGAGCACCCCCGATACGAAGAGCTGGCTGAAAGTAAGTTATTTTTATCAAATCACTCTTTCTTCCGAATTCGTAGCAGGTTGCACCCTGTTTAAGTGTTTAAAAAATGTTGAAGGTACTTTTGTATTTTAAATCTTAATTTATCTTTGTAGAGTACGGCATTTCGGAGACAGACTCAAAACCTCCCATCAACAATTCTATGAAGAGTTCTCTGATCAGTAAGAAAACATCGTTGATTTACTGTTCAGTATTATATTAATTAATAAAACAATAACTGTTTATTTTTCATTTGCAGATTTGGTTCTTGTGGCTGACAGTGCTTTAAAATACATAGAATGCGAAAAGAAGTTTTTGAAGACTATGTCTGTTCAGAAACTCAAGGGATTGTTACAGAGAATGTGGAAAATCCCATCCGTGCCCATGAAAATTACTGCCACCAGCTCTAAGGTGTCGCATTATATACTATTCAGATTTTGAATGTTAATCGTAATACGCTACGTTATCTGTAATGAAACTCTTTGTTGTGTGCAGAACCCTGGGATAACATTTGTCTTGGAAGATGAATTCATGGATTTGGAACAGTATTCCATCGAAGATGGCGATACTCTGAGAATTAAGTGGTGACATGCTTGAACTACCTACACTTTTACATGCTTTTACAAACTTACAACAATGTTAAACTTATTGCGCAATAAACACTAATATTTTTAATCAAAATTTATGTTGCAATGACTGGTATTTATTATGCCGAGCATCTGTAACACTGCAACACTATAATATAGGAAGCTCAGTCATAGTATAGTGGAGCATGGACAGGAGGTAGGCAACTGTAATTCTACAATGTAGTAAATTTAGTTATCGTGGTGCCGGAAGGTCAGATTAACTCGTTGCCTGTGTCGATTCGAATTGTACGGAGTTTGGCCTTGTCGACTAAAATACAGGCAGCTTCGTTGGATCCCCCACAGTATCTTGACGAGGAGAATACCGTTAAAAGTTTCCCCCCTAACTGGACCTAGACAAGCAGAGTTGTTTTGTTAAGGTGTGGTTTTTCTTAATTTGGCATATCGTGAAATTGAAATTACTTTAAAGCCTGCTTGCTGAACCTCATGGGCTCGGATTACATGCGATATGCGATTTCGCTCTAAAAATGAGTCTAGCGCGGTTTGACTGTAGACATGACCGGTTCCTCTTTTAACATTTTTTCCAAAACCTTCTATTATTTTGAATAGGTCTAATTCTTCCTCAGTCATTTCCTCAACATGTATTGGATCACTCCACATTAATTCCCAGGCTAAAACAGAGACTTCTTCTGGCTTGGACAACGGTACAGGGATTTCATTGATCTTCGATATCATGCCATTGCCAATCCAAGGTGGTACAATACCTCCATGGGCACAAAAAATCTGAAAGGTCGGTTTATACCAGTGAGCTTCGATTAGATTAACTGAAGTAAATAATTGTTAACCCACACCCTGAATAACAGCTTACCTGCTTGTCAATAATAGCAGCGAACGGCATACAATCAAAAACCTCGTTAACGGCGTTCCATACATTGGTTCCTACGACTTGTCCGAACTTCGTCAAGCATTCGCTACAAAAAATAGCCCACATTAGACTTCTTCGAGACAATATATGTCTATACACAAGATTACCTGTAAAAACTGAACATTTTTTGAACTTCTCGAATTTCATGGTTTCCTCGAAGCAAGACTAGTTTATTCGGAGCTGAAATCTTGTGAGCAAGCAAATACGCTATAACTTCTACACTATAGAGCCCTCGGTCTACAAAATCTCCAAGAAACAGAAAGCTCGCTGGGGTGAGCAGCATTCCCAGCTTCCAAAAGGCCTTTTCAAAAGTCACCAAGTCGGGGTAATTCCCATGAATATCCCCTAAAAAATCATAAAGCACACAATTTAGACAAGCTCTCAGGCGAGATTTCACAACTAACAGCTATTAATAACAACCTAAAACATAAACAGGAGACGATAGTTCAATAAGTCGAGGCTCCGCCATGAATATCTTCTTGGCCTGATGGCAAAGACGAACTAAACAATTCGCTAGACAATTCCTATCCACCTCTCCCCAATCAAAACACAGTTTTGGCATAGTATTTCCTTTAAGCCCCCTCGGATAATATCTCTCAAAGTATTTCAATCCATTCAGCATTTCGTTATATTCAGACTTTATACTGAAGTTCTCAACTGACTTCATTCGATTTGTATCCGACTCAGGGTAGCTCTCCTTATACAATCCGCTATCTAATGGGACAAAAGTAACATTTGTTAGCATTATTATTAATTCATAGAAAGTTAGGTTTCTCAGAGTATCTTCGTGAACTTACGTTCGATATCCCAAAGTGAATTAATATCAAGAATTGTTCCGGATCTTCTTACTCTGACACAATGAGTTGCGAGACCATACGGCTTTATGGAACCTCGGGTCGGTCCATCTACAAATATCGGAATTTTCTAACAAGTTGGTTATACAATTCATAAGCGAATATTAGTAACGTTTCTCAACTCACCAACAGCCTGCAAAGCCTGACTTTTATCTACCAAGATTTTAGGTTTGGTTGACGGGGGAAGATGGCTAACTGGTGTAGTTCCTGGAGCATTATTTTCAGGAGTCCTAGGTCGACTGGTCGATGGCATCGGCGGCTTAGTTTCGATCTTCGGAATGGCACCTGCATTCGAGGCATTCGAAGAAGCTTTTGGGCTTTTTTCGTTTTTCTTAGCTGCATCTTGTCCTGATGATGAGGCAGGGGACTGAGGATTACCTACTTTTGGCAGAATTTCGCAGCTTTTGACTTTTTTTGGAGCTATGAATTCTTTGATTTCTCTAAACAGAGACATAGTTTTGAATTTTGATGCTTTTTAAGCTCGAGACTAACAAAATTTAACAACTTTCAATTTTTCTACTGCTGGTTTTGTGTGAAATTTTATATATTTTTCAAAATTTCCATCGAGTATAGCTTGGTTTTCACTCAGAATTTTGGTGGCATGAAAAACGATAACTTTTGGTTTTCCTTGAGGTGAAAAAACGAGTTTGCAGCGCTTGCGTTTTCGACAAAACATAAAACCGAGGCAACGTCAGAAATTGGCATGGCGTCATTTTCGTCAATGATTTTTATTATTGGGTAACGCAAACACTAATCAGCTAAACTGCTTATCATGGCAATTGCAATTATATCTACGAGCTTATTTAATTTTACTAATGTTAGACAATGAAGAATAGATTATACTTATACACGGGTTTCAAAAATATAGCTTAGGGAATTGAAGATTTATTTTCAGAATCTTTAAGCTTTTGTATTATTGGCCAATGCTTCTTTCTCTTTCATTTTGTTGCGTCTTTCTTCCCAATCTTTGATGACGTTGAGAGGATAACACATTGCTCCTGAGAATGCAAGGAAGCCACCGGCCACAATGAAGGGAATTGTGTACGATCCTGTTCCTTCAAAAAGGAATCCTGAAACAATACGGCAGAGAGTTAGATCATAGTTCAATAGTTCTAGGGTGGTTTGCATGATTAATGTAGAGCTTTAGAAACTTGCCGGCAAGGGGAGTTCCTAATATAGATGCAATTCCTTGGAATACGAGCATTAAGCCAAACGCATTAGTTAGTTTCTCAAGTCCTAATAGTTCCACCACGAGAATCGAACGTAATGATGCAAAACAGGCTGTGTGAATGAATACAACAAGTATTAGATCGGGTTATTTTAACAGTGGGGTGATTCTAGATCTTATTATATGCAAGCTGCAAGCGTGTATACAGCCTTGTACTCACCCATTGCTAAACCAAAGACTACTGAAAAGACAATCAGTTGGACATAAGTTGATAAAAATGGGACCATGGCTGTTGATAACCCCAGAATGGTCAGAGACGCGTTATTTAAAAACAAGACATTTATTGTAGGTCGATCAGCTATATAACCAGACACAATCCTTCCTGCTGTATTAGCTCCGCCAATAATTGAAATAAGCTTAGTGGCTGTCCCTTCTTTGACGCCTGTTGACTTAATTGCAAAGTCTTTTAAGTACATAAACGGGACCTGAAACATGTCATAGGCAAGATTAATCGCTAACTGAACTGTCAATAATGATTCTGATTGTACTATATGTTAGTTGCATACAAACAGTCCAAGCATTGTAAAGAATCCTGAAATTGAAAGCAGTAGGAACATCGGTGAAGTAAGTAAGGAGACATCCAGCATTTTTCGAAGAACTTTAGGTTCTTCTTCAGGGCCTCCATCAGGATGAGTAGTTGAAACTGCGGCAGCCCATTCAGTGCTAGTCATGACTGCTGTACTACCCTGTGCGTATAAGACACGTATGCATCAAATAATTTCAATATCGAGAAAATTATTGCATTATTGCAACTCAATGCTTAAATTACAGTCTAACTCACATGGTTGGCATACTGCGGAATTCGGAGAAGACTCCCACTATAAAAAATATCATCCCGAAACATTGGTTTATTTAACGTAGCTTTACTTGCAACCCGAAGGATTCTCGATTGGGTCATTTCATCAATGGTTAACGTTGAATTCCCTACTTTAGACACAAAAGTAGAATTCCGTTTTCTTAACATGGGCGGATTGTCTCCCTCCTCCAAAAGTCGTTCCTTGGCTTCACTTTCTATCACTGGAATATCTAAATACAACATGCTGCAATGTAAATAGGACTATTCAAGTTGCATGATATACATTAGAACTCGAGAGCAGTTTCTGTCTTAACCTGACTTGGTGGCATCAGGAGGTTGACTGTTTTCCCGACTTGTTTCTTCCGACTGATCTTCTTCAGCGATCTCGTGCAGATCGGGAAGAATGATTCCAGCGAAACTTTTTCCCCGTGGAATAACAGGAGGAGGTACAATCAATGTCCCTCCTTGTGTTTGCTGTTGACCATCAGTAGCAGCAGAATCTCCAGAGGGTAACATGCTTGGAACTGACAATCTCTTCTGGGTCTGACCTAGTCCCATTGCCCCACCCCCTAAGGAATGAGTTGATGTTTTTCTGGCTCTATTATACAATCTTTCAGCTTTCGTCTTCGCATCCACTCCAACTCCATCCTGCAAAGCTTCAGAAGAATTGAAACTATTGACTGAGTCCCATTTTTCTAACTCTCGAGCTTTCTTGATTCTCATGAGAAGAGGAGTTCCTTCTACAGATGCAATTGAACTTGCCATGCTTTTTCTTCTATCCAAATCCACATTTGCTGTATCCGTAACTGAAGTCATTAGAAATCGTAAGAATTTGAGCCAAATAATCTTCGAAAAACTTCTAGCCATTCTTTTTATTACCTTTTGTAGGTTCTAACTGACGATATAACATGCCGAAGAATATGCAAGTCAATACAATTGCAGCTTGAAACAATAGTGCTGTTTGCCAATCGTACTCTTCCACAATCGTTTGAAAAATTGGAGGAAAGAGAAATGTACCAATTCCTGTAATCGTTAACAAGTTATACTGATTGCAGAAACATCAACTGCTTGTGCAAGCTATACGTAGACGAGCTTACCGGATCCACAAATAGCTATTCCAGTAGCTAGCGCACGCTTTTTTTCAAAGTAAAAGCCTACAGCTATAACTGCAGGAACGTATATCATTCCGAAACCGATTCCTCCGATGACTCCATAAAAAGCAAACAAGACTATCATATTTGGAGCGTCCCTACAGAAGTACCACGACGTTAGGATAGACAAGGAAGCCAAAATACTTCCAAATACTGCGACAACTCGAAATCCGAACTTGTTTGCTATAGCCGACACAACTGGTCCTGTAAATGAATTCCAATTAGCATTTAACTGTATGAATCTTTTATTGTACTAGAATATTTGTGAGTGACAATACCTGCTAAAAAGTAGAAGCCTGTGGCAAGGCTACCAACCCAAGCTATGGAAGAAATAGGTATTGTGTAATTAGAGGATTCGTGTATAGGTGCTAGAAGGACTCCAAATGAAAAAATAATTCCATCGACTATCATATTAGATAAGAAGGAAGCTAACACGATCATCCATCCCCAACCTCCATCCGGTGGAATGAGAATCTCATCTTGGATTTCTTCGTCATTTGGTCCAATTATCTACAAGAAATTAAGTTCTGTTTGATCAAAAAGCTATTTAGAAGATACGTATGTATACGCTTTTGGAATTTTCCAACCTTCGTGGGTACATTGGCATCATTATCTCCTATGAAAAAACTCGGCTTCCTACTACTAGGAATATGGCTACTGGGATTCTCTTTTAATACGGTTGACTTGATCGTCGATGGTTGAAAGTTATTATTGGAACCTCTAATGTTATTTGAAGACATTATGATGAGATTCAGAACCTTCACATTACCACAGTTCACTTTGAAAGGGCCAAGGTTGAACTCGTCCTACTCGTCGTACCCTGTTTTTCGACAAAATTATGACCCAACGAAGTTATGGAAATATTATTAGAGTACAGAGCAGAAAGGAACTTTTCTCACAACTTGAGGAAGTGGATAATCAATCGGAGCACGCACTCACTTATCGACGCAAATAGCACTCGCTCGCTTGATAACACGTTTGTTATTATATTATTATTATTTACACTTTGTGATAAAAAAGAAAACCCCTTAGCTCATGTTTAAGACAGTCAAACAGAAGATTAAATTGCTATGTATTGCATTATTGCAGTTTAGCCATGCACTTTGGAGTTCCTCTTTCTTTTAATCTTGAAATATTATGCGACTGTTTTATTGTGCCTTAGTTCGTGGTATTTAATCTATTTTGTATCTATTTGCAATGATTAATAGATAGAATAGATTGTTGCTCTTTGCTATTCACGGAATGATTCAGACTCCACACTGAACTAGGAAGCTGGAGTTCTATGGGTTAAACGCGACTTATTGATATGATCGTTCACTTTAAGCTCAAACGAGAGCTTTAATTAATGATTTTGAATGTTCGAACTTGTGAATTCAAATGCGGAAAAGATATTTTACATTGCAAGTGTACAGACTCCTGCATCGTATATATCAACTCAGACAATGAAATATCTTGCGTGATAATTATTATCACTCACTCCATTCAATTACCCGAAAGTAATCAGAAGAAATGATAAACTTTGATTTAGGTCTATTGTTCTTCTTTAGTGTTACTTTCAGTTTCGACTCTCAACGAGAAAGCAAAATGTTGTAAGATCAGTTTAATAATCTTTACAGGTGTAAAAGGTTTAATCAATTTGTTATCTCACGATACCCCACGAGACAGTACATAATATTATGCATTTAACAAATACGCTACATTGAACTGGCTATCTCTATTCCGAATTCACCTTCACTCTGACTTTCCACTTTTCACACTCACTTCTCAGTCATCATCATTTTATTAGTGAGGCCCCGAAAAAAAGTGAGATTGAATGCAGAATGACATTCGAAATGATGAAATACATCAAGTATCAATTTTTAAAACATAACTGTTGTGGCCCTGGTTTTGATTTACATTGTCACCCGGTTTTGGAAACTTGTGTATCTTGGCCTAATGAATAGATAGTAAAAAATACATTTACTAATTCTAATTAAGTTCAAGTGGAACACAAATAGTTTGCATTTCTCAATGCTTTCCCATTATAAGAGCTTTGTTTGTCCGACTTGAATATTGAACTTATGAACTTATATAGCATAAAAACTGAAATCAAAAACACTTGAGAGCTTAACTGAGTCAATTGCACACTTCATATACAGATTAGAAATAGATGCACCAGATGAGAACAAGTGGTAGCGAATGCCGTAGAGTCTCCTGTTGGAAACTAAGAACTTATTCCAATCTTGTTGCACATTCTCAATTTAGTACGACAACTAAAACTGAACCATCAAGCAATTGTATATGAATAATAATAATACTCTTGATAATTAAAATTCACGTTATAAGTCATAACAAGGCTAAAAGTCTTTTAGTCTCAAATATTCACTCAAGTCATCACATTAATCGTCGCAAATGATCTGGAACGGAGAGTTTTTACTGGGACACACTATAACTCATGAATTGGTTGCGAGTTGCAATTCATAATTATAATCACTTCTGGTTGGTTCTCATTTTAAAATGAACTTTGGAAACACTCAACTTCTTCACAATTAAGTTGATTTGAATTTCTTACAAACACTCCCAAGATGGAAATGGATCTGTCAATCAAATTGATTCAGTCAATAATAAGAGAATACATGGAATAAGATTTAAGAGAGACACAGACACAGAATAAAGTTTGCAACAGATTATAGTCAAGAAAATGTCATTTGGTTGGGGTAGTTTCAACAAGTGTTACTGAAGAGGAGTGGATGCGTACATAGTTCGAGATAAACTATGCAATAAGAATAATGATACGCAAGTATTCTTTTTATTCACAAAAGCATATCTTATAAGAAGAGGGGAAAAGTCATCTTGAGAGAAACAAAATCTCAAAACGACAACACAGAACCGATTCAAGGAAACACAAATGCACAAATGCTATTTTTAGTTTGTTGCATTGCCATAATGTTCTATGCAATCTTGCTCCCAGTTTTACTTGAAGTGTTGAAATAAATCTCTGAAATCTCTAAAAAACGGTACATACACAACCCTGTGCATGTGTGCCCACGCTGATTTATCATGATTGGCACGAATGATAGTCTTACATAAATTACTGTTGTACAAGTACAACTATGTATAGTTGTATGGGAGTTTTCTTCAGATTCGGTGATTCCACAAGGAGTGTTTTCGCAAAATCCATCAAAAGTAGGTAAATTGCATGGTATCTGAATGCAAGTTGATGTATTCTTTGCAGGGTTTGCAGCTTTTTTGCAGCATCTTAGCATCATGGAGAAGTGTAAGGATGAGTTCCGGAATATCTTCATTTATGATCAATCAGGTTCAATGTCAGCTGCATCTCAAAGTATTTCATTTTAATATTATTCAACAAAGCTATCCCAAGATTTTTTGCATTTCTAAACAAACAACGAAACAACCACTTCTTTAAAGTATCGTTTGGCCTAAATGTACACATGAATATATATAATATATATGTTGGTTATCATCCAGCATTCACCATTTTTTTTCTCGCCACAATTTAATTTCAAGCACGATAGGTTGCGCAAATGTTCATTAAGTGAAATGCCAAGTTTTTAAAGAAGACTCTCAGTTAGTTAAACCATGTTAAACTGTACAACTTATCAGACCATGAGGGACCATTGAATTGGTAGGTGGTGCGGAGAGCGTTTGGTCATTGGAAATTAACCACAAGCGAGAGAGACAGATCGAAGTATGACTGTCTGCATTGTGTGCACAAGAAGGTTAAGCTGTTAAGTACTTTTATCTTATCTGACATGAGGTTCGTAGTTCATTTCAGACGTGGAGTTGATAATAAACCACAACTCGCGTCCAACTTCCATGCAGCCTTTCTTCTTTTCTTTGAATCTTTTTCGGGTATCCATTCTTCTTCTTTCCCAAGTGACTGATAGTAATACAACACTCTTCTTTCCTATTGTTCTATAACCAGACCAAATTCATAAGTCGTAAATGGAAAAGGGTTTTTACTATTAGTCATCTTACAATTAATTAGTCATTTACCAAAGCAGCTATAGAAAGTTTGCATATGAGTCAGAGGGCTATCGTCTCAATTTCGTTGTTCACACTATTTCTCAGTCTCTATTGTATTTCTCTACAACCCTAAAGTGTTAACGTATGCTGAAAGGACTATGCAATATGAATACGAACACACTTTTCAAGTGAAAGGATCAAACAATACGAGCCTCTTAATCCCATTTATATATTCCCAAATTATCTACAACTTTCAGAGCTTTTTAAGTCATAAAACAAACACAAGAGTAGTACAAAACTGGCCTAGTTATAATCTAGTAACCCTCTTTTGCTCTCCTTCATCTCTTTTCTTCCGTATAATTGAACACACAGTCTTACAATTAGTAATTGTGTTACATCTGAATTCCCTCTCATGCTTCATTCATCTCATCATTATTATTGACAGCTCTTCGCTCTCTCATGTCCAGAGCAAGATATCAAGTTACAAGAGTTACAACAACCATGATCTGATTTCCATATTATTCCATGTCTTTGAAAATACCAATAATACAATGCTACACTCACTGATATTCACGATTTTACTCCGTGATTCTGTTTGTTCAAAAACCTCATCATCATCATCATCATCCTTCCTGCTTGCTTGGTAGAATCATCGTCACATCACAAGTTTAAGATTATTTAAGACCCAAACATGATCTCGATAATTATCACTCGTTAAGTACAAAACACTCAAAGGTCAACACATCAGGTATTTGACGACGACGAATGAATGACGACCATTTAGTAGACCAGCTCTCTTTCTCTCTATCCATATTGACTTGGATGTCAATAATAATTATATCAAATTTTATGCTCATTTATGAACTACACAAGCACTACTGTATATTTATATCATTTAAGCAATAGACTAGAATAACACACATAGTAATTATATAATGATGACCACCAAAGTTTGCATCACATTTCAACTCTAATCAAGATCCACATCCGAGATTAACATAAATGCTCTCATCTTTCCATGAGATAAAAACTTCTGCACGACCCAACAATATACCATAAAAGACCTTATTTTTAACATTTTTAACATATAGTACCATATCCTTCTAATGGTATTTGAGTACACTTTGATAAAGTACCCTAATAAAATGGTTTCTTAAAAAGGTTTCTCTATCCACCCTTCTTCCTTCATCCTACAGGGCACTTCCAGGTCTTCATTTCATTCATACTAGTTAGTACACATAATATATACTTAATCTAAATCTGTATTTCCTTCCGCGATACACCATGGCCTTCTGACTTTCCTATATAACGCTCTTTAACTTTCTTACACCATGCATACAAGTTGACTGTACTAATCTAACGATAAGTACACACGTACTATGTGAAACCAGCGTTTTTTCCATGAATATCCTGTAAAAGCTCCTGAGTGTGATCTACATTTTATTATTACAAATCTGTCACCACTAAGCAAACACTTAATACACAAATATATATTAATATATATACTTGAGTCTCCACGCTCTGCCCACGAGTCTCATCCATGATGATGATGATGTTAGAATACATTTTCATACACAGAGATTGGGATAAGATGACCACATCGTTATATTGACCATCATCTCCTTCAGCACCTTCTCATCCTTTCCTTCTGCCAAAGCCAATCCAGCTTCCTCCTCGTTCACACCTCCAACAAATAAAATACAACTCCATCGTCTCCGCATTCCTCCCAGTTTTATATTATTGAATCCCGTTTCATCCCAATAAAAGATTTAACAAAGACCTTGATTGAGATCAGGTGAATCTTTCTCTCTCTCTCCACATAATACTCATTCTTTTACAATACACACATCTGACCACACACACACACACATATATATATATATATGCAACAAATGGCAGACCCACACTGCTCATCTTCTTAACTCACGCTAGTAGATTACGTAAACCACTTAATTGCTCCCTCAGTTAGTCAACCCATTAATAATATATATACATATAATCATTTAAGCCTTTGGGGAGGAGGTAACAATTCATCATTTGCGTCACACGAACACACAATAAATCTCCATTTGACTTTAGTCTCGTCTCTCTTCTCCTGCAATCATAAGGTAAAATATTTCATATTTTCGAATATTATTTTCATATTTATATTTTAAGTAAATTAATTTTATGGTTCGTTTTAATTGGGGTACAAAATAGTACACAGATAGTGTTTTAACTAGTGTTAAAGTTTATATTGGGGGCTTGGGACATTATTTGTATTGCTTCGATGGAGATTTGCGGTTGATTACGTGTATAAATGTAAACTCTGTATAGATTTTTATGTGTTTGTTTTGATTCGTCATTGTCTATAATGGGAATATCATTTGAGCATATGTGACTGCGAGAGAGAGAGAGATTGGCTGTAGTAAAATAATTGTTCAGTTAATAGTGAAGGCCGTTTTATTTATTTTTTCAGATTCATTGAACAATCAAAATGATATTAAAGTAGAGCTGGAATAAGGTCGCTTTGACCAACGGACGGACGGATACGAAACCGAAGTGTGCCTGGATAAGTCTTCCTCTCTTTTTCTTAAAAGGGATCAACATTTCTCCTGATTACTGGAACTGAAAACACGGATTTGATTTTGGAAACCTGACTTTGGATTTATTGCCGACTGAAGGAGAGAATAAATACAAAGTAAAGATGATGCAAAGAGCTTCAAATAGAGGTCCAGGAGATCCTGGAAGTTCAAGTAGTTCGTCGAGTGGAAGTATAGCAATTGGAAATAATGAGGATGGAAGTAGTCGAAGTCCTTCGCGTTCTAGGTCGCCGTCTCTCATTGTTAGAACTGGAGGAAGCGTGCATCGACATAAGAGACGGGATCTTCCTTGGGGAATTAGGATTGTTCAGAAATTATCGGATTGGTGGTTTCCCAACAGCAGTAGCGTTAATAGAGACTTTTGGTGAGAGTTGGAAAATGTTATACTTGTAGTTCGTGTTCGGGGTGATAGTGGAAAGAATCAATTTCTAAAATATTTTTGGCTCCACAGGTACCGAGTGTCGGTATTGGTACTGACTTATATGAGCTACATGACGTACCATATGTCTCGAAAGCCTATCAGTATTGTTAAGAATGTTTTGAACCAAAATTGTTCGGCAACGCCCTCGCCAGGTATTCCTGCTCTGTTGAACAGTAGTTCTTGTGGCTGGGCCCCGTTTGGTAAGTTAATCTTTTGGTAATTAACTAGTTGAGTTCATTTTCTTTAACAATTTGTTATGTTTTAGATCGCGAAGATGCCGATGTCTTGTTGGGGACATTGGACTCAGCGTTTTTATTTGCTTACGCAGCTGGAATGTTTGTTAGGTTAGTGAATAATTATTTAATTGCAAAGCTAATCCCTATACAGCATTATAGTGAAGTTTATTTAAACATTTTAGTGGATTCATTGCTGAACGAGTAAACCTCCGATACTTTCTTTCATTAGGAATGTTGTTATCTGGTTTATTCACGTACTTATTTGGATTAGCCTACAGTAGAAATATACACAATCTCTCGTACTTTATATTAGTTCAGGTAAATGATCTATTTGATTTAAATTAACAAATAAAAACAAGTGTAGTATGATATAGATGGATTATTTGAACAGGCTTTAGGAGGAGTTCTTCAGACGACAGGATGGCCTGGGGTTGTAACTGTTGTGGGAAATTGGTTTGGGAAAGGAAAAAGGGGTCTTATCTTTGGACTTTGGAACTCTCATACATCTGTGGGCAATATACTGGGATCTATCATCGCTGGAGAGTATGTAGAATCAAACTGGGGCCTTTCATTCATCGTTCCTGGAGCCGTTATTGGAGTCGCCGGATTTTTGATTTTCTTGTTTCTTGTTCCCAAGCCACAGCATGTCCACTGTACCTTGCCAGATCACTCTGGATCCGATTCAACTGATCTCAGCCAAAGTTCGGACTACCCTTCGGTAATAATCATTTTTTTAAAAAGCTGGTGCTGTCTTAAACCAAATACTGAAATTTTAAATTGTTGTTGGATTCACAGACTAGCTCCAATTCTCTTCGTAGCAGAAAGCGCAATGGTTATGGTAATTACACAGAAGACTGCAACAATGGGGAGACTAGTGGACTACTTGAAGTAGGTCTTCCTTCGGTAAATATTTATTGAACACGTATGTAATATTTTATAAATAATATTTTCTTTTGTTCGGTAGAATGAAGATCCGCAAGAAGATACCCCAATGATACCAGTTTACGACCCTGAAGTGAAAATAAAGGCTGTTGGATTTACTGAAGCTCTTAAAATACCCGTATGTGTAGCATTTCCTAAAATTGATATCTTTAATCTATAGAAATTTGAATATTCATGTTTTGATGATTTTTCTATTTTAGGGTGTTATTGAATTCTCATTGTGCCTGTTTTTTGCCAAGCTTGTTAGCTACACATTCCTGTACTGGCTGCCTCGCTACATTAAAAATTCAAGTAAGCTTTATAACGTGAACTTCGTATCTTCCAACTTTTGATTTTATATAATAAATATCGAATTATTTTTCAGCTCCATTTTCTGCTGCCGAAAGTGGTAATCTATCCACTTTGTTTGATGTGGGAGGAATTATAGGAGGGGTCATTGCTGGCGTTATTTCTGATTACACTGGAATGAGTGCAACTACTTGCGCTGGAATGTTGACCGTGGCAGTGCCAATGGTAAAGTTGTTCAATTATCCAATTCCATAGCTTTGTAGTTATGACTCATGAACTTATAGATGTATTATATTCTTAGATGTTCATCTACCAAGATTATGGAAGTGAAAATCTCTGGACGAACATCTTGCTTCTCATCTTGGTTGGAATTCTCGTTAACGGACCATATGCTTTAATCACAACCGCTGTGTCGACTGAGCTTGGAACACACCCTTGTCTTATGGGAAATGCAAGAGCTCTTGCAACTGTCACTGCTATTATTGACGGAACAGGGTCAATTGGTGAGTTGTCATTGCTTGGGATTCGCATGCTCCTATATATTTTCTGCTTACTGTTCTAACACTCTTTATCACGTTTTGTAGGAGCTGCTGTTGGACCGCTGCTTGCAGGACCTGTATCATCGATAAGTAAAGAGGCTGGATGGAAATATGTTTTTATAATGCTGATGGTAGCTGATGTCATTGCTTTGGTCGTAAGTGATTCTATTAGCTTTAGACTTAGGAATAATTAAAGAATGATGTTAAAAGTCTTCAATTTTTGTAGCTTCTTGTGCGATTGGTTTCCCATGAATTCAAGAGATTTTTTGAAACCCGACACGCAAATCGTCTAAAGGTAACTATTCATTCGGCTCCTACTGTTCTTGTCGTTACAAGTAATCAAACGGACCCACCTCGTTATCAAACTGCTTGAACATGATTAGCACTCAAAATTCCTTCGGATTATTGCTCATTTTAAGAACTACAATTTAGTGCCACTTTATACCAAACAAACACTATGCATGTGTATTTTTCTATTGATAGAGATGTATTACATAAAACTGTAGTTTATAAGATTTGTATTACGGCCTGTGTAATCTGTGCCTAAGTATTAGGTCCCTCTATTCTATCTATATATCTAGTCTGAATTCAATATTCTACAAATTGACAAATTTTTACAATGCAGCTAACAAATCTGCTTGAAAAAGAGCTTACGAATACGATTTAATCTGTTACAGAATATCAATTCGAATCACTAGTTTTTGTATTTCTCAAGTAGCTGCTTAACTTGTTGCATGCTATATAATTTGTTTTAGTAACTGACTGTATTTGTATATTGTAGTTGCAGAAACTGAAAGGACATGGGTTTTAAGTTTCTATAATGCATGATCCCTTCATGGTTCTACCTCTGGAAATTTCACTCTCTAATTTGCATGATGCCTTCAATTCGTTTTCTATTTTGTAGCTCAACGTAGTTCTGTTAATTAGCTTTAATTTATCCCAAACTTTTCATTTACCTAACTTTCAATTTTTGATAAAGTAATGCATTCTGATACTGATCACTATAATAATAATATTTAATCGCAACCGGACTGATTCAAAGCTGTATAAAGTCGCCGACCTTTCGCCATAGATGTATTTATTATGACCGAATAGTTAAGCACACCACCTAAAGAAGTGGACATTAACTCAGAAATGCATTATTTAAGTTTGCGGTTACGTTTTTGTTATCGCTGTATATAAAAATATGAACTGTTATAAGAGTTTGTGGTAAACGAAAGTTGTTATTTTATAATATACCATTATATTCGAAATCGAAATACACTATTTTAATTAAACAATAAGAACTTAAAAAACACTTTATTAAATAAAAAAGACGATGGTGGAAGTTCAATACAAGTTAATCTGAAGTTCACCCTTCCGTTATTTCCTCATGCGCGTTATTGTTTTTTCTGTTATTCAAGCTATCCTAATTGAAGTTAGAAGTTAATAAATACTTAATTCGTGAACATTACTTATAGGTATATTAAGTTATCACTACATGACTCATGCTCTTCCTTGAGGAATGACGAATGAAATGTTATCACCGAACTCTCCCCAAGACGCTCGATTGATTTGGTAGACTATAATCCACGCTCCCAGTCCTACAGCCCAAAGTAATGCGCCTATCCCCGACAGCACAGTATCTGAACACATTCAAAAAAACATATGCTACGTTAATAAACCATTGTCCAACTCATTCCACGGATTGTATAAAGTACAAGGTCATCATGTTTATTGTTTGCAGCCTTACATTTTTGAATATCTTTCTGTTCGGGGTACGGCGGTCTTCTGAAGGCCTCTCTGTAGAACCATACTGCATTAATTGCCCAAAGAAACGGCAGGAATGCAAACCCATCTGTAACAGATTCAAAGTCTCATTTTAATCAGGTTGGACTTTAAATTATTATTAATGACAGTTTATCCTCAGTGACATGTAACAAAATCAAACTACACTTACACAAGAAGAACCTCCGGCATAACTGGAGCTTAGCGTCGTCCTTTTGCTTCGATAAATCCATGTTTTCAATGGTTATCCACAAATAAATTTAATGAGTTGTAGCTAATTAAACTAACTAAATTTTTCTAGCAATCAAATCCGACGATGGACCACCCGAAAGAGTTTCCGAAATTCCAGCTTCGAGTTTGTTTTGAGTTTGAATGAAGTCATCCGCTTTTCGCGCGTTGCCCCGAGAAATCGCGCCAACTCCAAAATCCTGTCAGTTCTCTCTTTCCATTGTTGAGAGTTCCGTTGACTTCGTTTAGTTCGTTTACTTTGTTCGCCCGATTGTTGAGGAATTGTTGGGATTGCGAAGTGAAGGAGTCTGGAATTTCATGTAAGTTTCGAATTTTAATGGCGTGAGTACTTTTTCATGTGCACCACTTTTAGTATTATTTCATTGTTTCAAAAACTTTAATTGGAAGGATGGAAGACGGTAGTGATGATGGTGGTAAAGAAAATCCGAAGCCTTTGTTGCGGCCATCTATCCTGGATGATGACCCAGAGCTAGATGCGCTCCTTGATGGTAACTCACTTGAACTTAATTTGAGAAATGAATAATATTCTTGAATTGGAATTATAACAATGATTGATAATGTTGGGCGTATATTTTTATTTAAGATGCGCTCAAAGATTTTGGTAAGCTTCCGCCTGCGATGAAATGTCCGAAGATGCCAGGAACCAGTAAACCAGGAGCTCAAAAGTCAAAGCCGGGCTTTAATATTCCTGGCGATGGGAATGAGGCTATGAGTCAAGTTTGGACGGAAGAGTTCATAAAGCAGGCAACGGCTCAGTTTGAAAAGAAGATGAGAGAATGTCTAAATAGTCAGGGTTAGAGGAACATTTTATAATTTTCTGTAATGATGAAGTCATTTCTTGAAAATGCTTTGCGTTAATTAAACGTATGCTTGATGATTCGAGTAGATACACCGGGAGCATGTTCTAGTCCAGGAACAATGAAGACTGCAGAAAACTTAAGTAAAGTTGTAGAAACGGCAACGAAGGCAGCTGTCGGTAATTCTGCTGATCCTATTGGGCTAGCGTCACAAATTAATGAAAGTCTGAAGCATTTTACATCGCCTGCTGATGCAAATCCGTTTGGGGTATTGTAATTTATTAGGATGTGTATTCATAAGTGCAATGTTAACTTGTTCTGTTTTCTTTTACTAATAGGGAAATCCAGATTTCTTTGATGAGGACATCTCAAAGCTCATGGGGAACTTTCAAAACTTTGGATTACCCGATGGAGCTGGTGATCCAGAATTAGACGAAATTTTGCCGTTTATGACTAATGTCATGCAAAAGTTGCTTTCCAAAGACCTTCTATATCCTGTATTAACCGATATTGTTGATCGCGTGAGTTCTGTTTATTATTTTTTGAAAATTATAGTGGCTGTTGGTAAATAAATCTCCTGTTGTGGTTATCTTCAGTATCCTGATTGGCTCGCTGATAATCGACCTAAAATTTCTTCAGAAGACTTCGATAGATACAATAAGCAATATGATTACATGAAAAAAATATGTGAAGAATATGCAGCTGAAGAAGAGTCAGACACTACAGAGCTTAAGCGTAAACGATTTGATAAAATATCCGATCTGATGATGAAAGTCCAATGCACAGGACCACCACCGACAGAGTTAGTTGGTGATGAAGGCCTACCAGGTGTGGATCCTTCCGGTGCACTTGGTATGGGTGATCAATGCAGCATAATGTAATCATCAAGATGTTCTTTCATTTGAATTCGTTACCTTCTGATTCCACTATTTTTACGAAATATTTGTTGTGTTCCTGAATTAATTACCTATTTTTAATTACGATAACGCTTAAAGGAGGCATTTGATCTGATCTATGTCACAGTCTTTTGTTCACCATGTAATTCATGCATTTATCAGTAGCAAGTACAAATCACAAGTTAGTCAAATAATCGAATCAGTGCACCTGAAAGGCCATAATAATTTTATTGTAATGCAAAAAATTGTTTGATACCTTTTACTTTAATCTGTTGTTTCTAAAACAGTGAAATATTCTAAAATGCAGTTTAGGCACGTTTAAAGAAACTTGTCTTATTGTGAATATTGTTTTAGTACCACTTAAACCCAAGTCGCCAAACAAACAATAACTGAATTTATTGATACTTTCTGTGTATTAGTTTATTTCAAAACAAACAAGAATAAAGTAATGTATAAGAAATAAACGAGCATGGAATTCTGTTGTAAAAAAGAAACATGTGACAAACTGCTCTAACTAATCTCGTCTGCGCTTCTTTTCACTACTATGCGATGATGACCCCTTATCTTTGCCACCGTCGTCCCCACCTCTTTTACTAGCCCTTTTTGCTTGCTGCAAAAACTGATCTAATCCGAAAGGATCTTCCTCTTCCTTCTCGAACTGTACTGGTCCAGCTCTGGAAGATCCTGCTGCTCTATCAGTGCCACTGAATTCTTTATCAGGAACAAATCTGTCAAAATATCACGCTTAATATCTACCTGATAGTTCAATAAAGTTGTTATAAATTGTCCTTAGTTCTAGCTTACTTGTTAGTCTTAATTAATGTATCCAGGTCCTCTCCATAAATCTCGTTATCTCCTCCTTTCTTGGGACGATACAGCCCTTGAGACACGTTTTCCCCACCTCTCCATGGCCTAGAAGAAAAAATGTGTTAGAAATTGTGATCTGTGTACACAGAGAGCTAATGACGCTATGTAATTGTGCTCTATATACGTGCATGGGAATTCCTGTCACTTACTTGTCATAGACATTGTACGCTTCATCGTCTTGAAATCCTGAATCCATTCCTTTGCTTTGATTAAAAAGCCGAGAATCAAACTGAGTCTCTCCTCCTGATATTGTTTTAGCCGGTAAGCCTAAAGCAATCTGTTCACTGATATCACGTTCTCGTTCTCGTTCAAGTCGATTCCTGTAATAAACAAAGTGAGAGGTGTGGTTAATTTCTGGACTTCAAAGAATACTAGAGTGATAATTTAACAAAGTAAAAATGCTATAAAATGATTAGAAAATAATCCAATGCCAACCTCTTGTCTGGGGCAGCTCGTTGAATGTTTCGTTCACGTTGTCTGTCTTTATGCCTCTCGTGACGCAACTGGTCACGTTCCTTAGCGTCTTCATCTTTATCTGAAAATAAAAACAACAACCTATTACTAAATGAAAAAATCTTACAAAGAGTCTGTCTGAGGAACCTGTAACAGCAGCTTGTCGAATGCCAGCTCGTTCCTCGCGAGCTTTTTGAGCCAACGTCCGCAAATGTTCTTCTTTCTTTTCCTTTTCCTTTTGAGCCAATTTCTTCTCGAGTTGAGCTCTCATTTCCACTGCCTCTCGAGCTTTACGATCAGCTATATACAACGCTTCAGCAAGTTTCGCAAAATTCTCATTGATGTGTACTTGCTGCAGTCCTCTTCCATCAGCTGCCAATCGCTTGTCCAATGGAATGGTATAACCTTTAGCGTTCTTCCAGTTGGAAATACATGGCGGGATTTTCCATTCCTTTTGTTCCTTAGCAGTCACCTTCCTTGTTGGAGAATGCAATACCGGAGCAGGAGGTGAAGGGGGTCCTCGGGGAATCTTTGTATTTATCTTAAAGCGCGGAGGGGACATAGGATCTCTCTGAACTTCAACCATACGAATGACCCTCTGTTGTGCTCCGGAGTTGAATGCTTGTCCTTGCTGCGACGGCGTGTACCTTATCATCTGAGTTTCACCCTAAATATACAAATTGTATATTAAATACTGCAAATGCATTAAAATGAGTCCCAGTTTACTTAAAGCAAATATCATCCTTAAAAAAATTATTAATCTTACTCTCTTCTCAGCGCACCGAACAGGCATTGCAGCAGCTATTTTACTCTGAGTTAACTTCTCAAGTGCCTGCCTAGTTTTTTCTGTAGTTTCCTTGATGTTGTCTTCATCCGGTTTTTGTAATTCCTAAGTTTAGAAACAATTGCCTGATAATGATGTCGTACTCAAGAAAATTATTGCTAGAAAAATACTTACCGGGTCGTCTTCATTGGTTATTTCTTTAGGGAGGAGATCAGTATACTTAGAATACACCACCTTATCTTTTCCATGTCCATGTCTAGCTAAAACATCATACTTTATCTTTCCTTCTGCATCTAACTGAACGGCAAGTGCGTTAGATGCTTTTCCATCAGACTCTGTATGGGGTCTGCCCATGTTAAGTGGATACTGGACAACATGAATTTCCGGGAAAGCTCCTCCATCTCCGAATTCCTACACAAAGTTTGAATATAATCAAATATGCTCAAGTACGAATACAGCCATATTTAAAACTTTTATGAAACTGAACACTTGAAGCTGAAAATGCTTTCAAATTGTCTTCTACTCCTTCAACTGACCTCCGTATTACGGGGAATCCAGCCACTTCGCCTCCCATACGGAGGAGCTTTACACTCTCCAAAGGCGACAAGTGTAGTTGACGTAGCTTGCTGAGCCCTCGCCAACGCTCGTTCATCTTCCCTGTCCCTCACAACATTTGTGGGAACAGGCAACACACTAAAACGGACAAACAGACAATAATCATTACAAACAACTTCAAACAAGCAACATGATCTCACAATCTTAAAGTCAATGGTATACAACTTTACAAACATAACCCCTTTAATTTCTTACCTTGCTAATGAAGCCATTTCAAGATGTACCCTAAAAAGAAACAGTAAAAAATTAATGTTGTCTCAAAAACGATTGAAGCTAGTAGTACTATTACTGTTAACTTCCTTACTGTGAACCTCTTACCTTGAAAAACAGACGACTAACTTCCGAACACGAACCACCAAACGACCCTTCGACTCTTTTATGCTTCCCCGTTGATTTGTCCCCCAAATTTTGAAGTTCAATTTTTTTTCGAAACTGAAACTATTCAGTTTCAGTTGAAATTTCCACGCGAAAACTGGAAGTGTTGTGAAGAAAATGGCGTAGAGAAAGGTTTTGCTGGTCTTTTTGAAAGTTCCCACGCTCAACGACCAAAGGCGAATTTTGCGGGGTGAGCTGAGATTCACATTTATCATTTGTGTCTTTATCCGAAGTCTTCCATCTTCATGTTAGTGGTATACATGAACACTCTGAAAAAGGCTAATCGCTGTGCTCCACACTCAATTTCCAAAATGCAAATCTTTTTTGGTAATTTACAGTAATTGTGCCCAGAAATGGTACTTTTGATGATCAACCTGTTTACATTTCATTTGTTCTTATTGTAAGAGTGGTTTATATGCATAATAATACTCGATCCCAGTCTGGAAACAGTACTACATGTAGAGAGAATAGGACAGTGGTTCTTTTCTCAAGAATAATTGTGATGTTCTATGTTCTATGCATGCATATTAAGCGTATTTGCTTACAAGCTTGTTGTGTGAGAGTACTTGAGTCTCATATTCCATGGTTTGTATGCTTTAATGAGAAGTCGAAGGTTAGAGGTTACTTATATCATGTCACCCTATCTGTGTGACTCATTCATAATGCTCATAATATCTTCTTAAAGATTTACTTACTACGACTAATCATTTGACTTGACTAGAAGCAGAGAATGTTGTCTTTCACAAGTTGCCAATCATTCCGACACTTGGTCATTTCATCACGATGACTTCTCCCGTTTTATTTAAGACTTTAGCGAGACATGTATTTTATCCTACCAGACTTGCTCTTCTGTCTCAAAAATTGATTTTATACAATTCACCGGCATCTGCTTTCTGTACGACTGTACAGTTGAAATACCAACAAAGTCCGGCTTTGATTAAGCCGTTACGTATTGGAATTCAAGGAGCTCCGTTAGACAGAGGACAGGTAAGAGTGTATGTTTCTTGAATTTTAGCAAGCACTCTTGATTATCTTCAAAGTTTCAATTGATTGTTCTTCTAGCCGAAACCTGGAGTGGAGAAAGGGCCTCAAGTAGTTCGAGATGCAGGACTGATCGAGATTCTGAAAGAACTTGGTATTTTGCTGTTGTTATCAATTTCTTAATGAACATGTAACTGTATAGATGGACGGAAAAATGTCTATTTGTCTGTCTCAGGCCATGATGTTGTAGACTACGGAGATGTCCCTCTTGGTCTTCCACCAAGACAGAAAAACCAACCAGATGAACCAAACTTGTCATCTGAACATTCCCATTTGAGGAATTTGAAGTCTGTTGCTGAAGCTAATCGCATGGTAAATGTCATGTAGGTATGACTGTTTGCGTTTAGATCGAATTAATGCAGATTTAATTTATGTCCAGATCTCGAATGGATCATCAAAAATCGTAAAGGACAAACGAATTTGCGTTACAATCGGCGGAGACCATTCAATTGCCATTGGATCCATCAACGGAATTTCTGAGATTCACAGTGATTTGGCTGTCCTGTGGGTTGATGCTCACAGTGATATAAACACACCTGATTCCACAACCACTGGAAATATTCATGGAATGTCTATGTCTTTCTTGCTTAAAGAACTGCAGTCGTCTGTCTCCAAAGTTCCTGAATTTTCTTGGGTTACCCCGAGGTAAATTAAGATTCTAATTTGTGTACAGACACATAGTATCATTTTTTTATTTCAAAATTGGTCAATCTTTTTGTCAGAATTTCAGCTTTAAACCTGGCATACATTGGACTACGATCTGTAGACCCTGGAGAAAAGTAATCATAAACTATACGTAGACTTAACCATTGACAAAAATGGGATATTGTTGTAAAACCCCATTATTATATTTTTCTTTAGGAAGATTTTGCAATCCCATGGAATAGCTGCATACAACATGCGTGATGTTGATCGACTAGGAATTTGGGAAACAGTTCGACTTGCTCTGAATCAAATCTGTCCGGGATTCAAGCGTCCCCTTCATCTGAGTTTCGATATTGATGCCCTAGATGATCTGGAAGTGAGCAATACTGGAACTCCAGGTACAAGATTAAGAGAATGATATTTTAATAAACTAATGTAGATTTGGATACTTCAAGTTAATATTTTTATTTTTATACAGTCTCAGGAGGACTGACTTTACGAGAAGGAATGGTTATCGTGGAAGAAATGTACAATGCAGGAAATATGGTGTCAATGGATTTAGTTGAAATAAATCCGGATCTGGGAAATGCAGAGGCTGAAAGAAGAACTGGAAGAATTGCACAACAACTCATTGCCAATGCGTTTGGTTACAACTACTCTTCAATTCAAAAACAGCAGCAGATCAGACTGTGAAGTTCTATATTTTTATTATTTGAAATACCAGCAAGAAAATCGAAACATTTTAGCTAAAAGTTTAGTCACCTTGTCCATTTTAAAGTCTGTGACATCGATCTAAAATTAACTTAATGTTTTGTGATAATCTGAAATGTGAAAATATACAATAAAGGATCTGGCTACCAATTCACTTTCACTTTAAAATAAGTGTGTACGCTTCAATACCTCAACATTGTCACTGAAAGATCAAGTGCAATAATGCAGTTAGGATCCAATGAAACCGTTACGCTCACAGATCAAATGCTACAAGGTAAATGTTAAGGTCGAGTTTGCCTTATGAGCTCAGGTAGGAATTTTTGAGATGCACCCGTTATTTAGAAAAGCATAAATAAACGGGTCTATACTTCAAACTCCTTTCTATTTTTACTCCTGCCCTTCTTGAACCTACAATACTTGGTCCTTAAGAGTTTATAAAAAGGACCTCTTCACCTTCACTTTCTTTTACGAGTTAGTTTCATTTGGACTCATCTAGAGCATCTTGCGTTGTTAGCTAAAATCAAGTGAAAACACATTTTTGGGGCAACTTGATAAATTCAGTGCATTCATAAACTTGGTAGTTTCAGAAGTTTTTCCCATAACCATGTTCATATTTCGTATATTCCTTCCTCTCATAGTCCTGGGAATGAGTGGCTCCTCAGGAATCCCTCACAACCAACACGTAGACGAAGTTTCCAATTACCTCCGAACAGAAACAGGGAGCAAGAACATTGCAGGACACACATTTACATATGAACACGTTACTTCTCAAAAGATAATCACGGGATGTGAAGGTTCCAAATCTGCTTCAGGAGAAATGAAGATCCACTTCTACTTTATTGACGCCACAGGAAAAAAGCAGTCTGTATTAAGTCCTTACGATAGTTTTGATGTGGTTATGCCGTCTCCCGATGCACTTCCAGAGTTTTTAAGGACAAAGAAGTTATTTATGCACGACTTGTGCTTCCCTGAAGCATGTGAAGCTGGACCATGTGGAACTCCTTTAAAAACTGCAGAATGGAGGATTCCTTCTTGTAAGCTAGATATGCTTAATTTTAAATGTTCACAAGAAGAACTTAACTCTAGCTGAGAAGACCTTACAAAATTAACACTTTCTTATTGTACATTTAGTTCCTTGGTTTTCTTCCTGGGGAAAAGCTGGAAAAGATGAAGTCGGAGCTTCTTTGAATGCCGAAGGAAACGGTCATTTCCATTTGGGCACTGGAACTTCAGGAGCAAGTATTGGTGCAAGTGCAAGTACAAGTGCTGAGGTTTCTGTTGCACTGCCCAAGGATTCTACTCTAGTAGATTCATCCGTTGTAACAACAACGACTAATGCTCAGTCTTCCTCAGGATTCCAAGCTAATGAATCTCAACCTGCCCCCTCTCAACCTTCTGCTGATCAACTTGATACGTCCATCGTCGATTCCAATGTTTCCAATTCCTCGGTGGATGATATTGAAGCAAAAAATCCCTCAACTTCAGGTTCATCAATTTCCTACACAACTGTAACAACATCCACTTCAAGTTCATCATCATCTCCATTGACCATTACAACGACTTCATGCGACTCCAGCTCAACTCCAACTCCAACATGTGGATGCTGCGAACACTGTCCAGCCTATAAAGCAATTGAGCAACTAATTTTAGCCAAATTAGAATCTCAGTTTGTCCACAATCCTTGGCCTTTCCCAACAATTGTCCCTTCGTCAAATACGAATTTCCCTTGGAGTCAAAATTCGCCTCCAGTTCCAAATCGCGAACGAACTGAACAACTCGAGCCAACTGCTACTTGGCCGTTCAACAATCTATCTCCACAACCAAAACTTGCAAAAGAAACAGCAGATCCTTCGCTTTTCGCTTCCCTCCCGGGAGCAATTCGAGGACAAGCCCCAGTAATCTACTACCCTTCCTGTGACCCCGATGCTTTCTACCAACCTGCCATCATAAATTACTGCACCGACTACTCTGACACGCCCTCAGGAGACTTCCAACAAGACTTGTCCCCACAACTAAACGCTTCAAAAACTTTGGTCACTCCAAACTGACCAACTCATCTGAAATCCATACTATATATGTAATGTGTATATGCTGTGGTCCAAGACTATCATCATTCATCTGTTCCCAAAGGTGCAAATAAAACTACTCACTCATTTTCGTTTATAGCTTAAATTTTTAATTTTCAAGAAGTTATTTACTCTTCGGTTTCCTCACGTTGTCCTTCATTTCTAAGAATTGCTGTTGTGTCGTCGTCAGTCATCTAGTCACACATAGTACAACACTTACTTATAAAACACGGTCACAAAACATGATTGCATATAAAATCTCTATATTGTCTGTTGTACACGTACTTCCATAACATCATCATAAATCGGCTCCTCCTTCACAGTTGGAACACTTCTTGATGGCTTGGGAGGTCCAGCAAGCATTACTGTTGATTTATTGCCAGAACCACTGCCGCCCACTTTCACAGAAGATTCATGAGGTCCACTTGTTGCAGGAGAAGGTCCAACGTCAACGAGGAGCATCTGTTGAGAATGATCGTGGTTTCCTGTAGAACTTGCTGAAGGTTGTTGTGCTGCAGTTTCCCAAGGATTATTTGTAGGTTCCATAGAAGAAGAAGAAGTCCCTTCAGTCACTCCAATGATGTCATAGGTCACACTAGCAAATCCCGATTGTGAAGATGCATCTGTCACCTTCTCCCCTTCTCCTAAGTCTCCTCCAGAGCTAATCGCCTCGTCGTCTACTTTCTCTCCTCGCTCTAATGTACTCTTTCCTATGTTTATTGTTGAGACGCGTTCATTCGTGAACCTTGCAAATCCAAATGTCCTTCCACCGGCTTGTGTGCTTTCGCCCCTTCCAGGCAATGTGAAGTTAGGCATCTGCATAGCTGGAAATGCTGGGAATGCTGGAATAGTAGGGAGAGTTGGGAGTGAAAGCCCTCCAGGTAATCTATTGGGGAAACATGAGAGAAGTGAGTTCTACTGGTGAGTTTTCAAGAGTATCAGACAACAGAGTTTATACATTGATATACTTTTGTGTTTCGTCTTACGTTCCGTTTTTCTTGAAGAAGATGAAACAAGCCACACCGAGAAGAAGAGAAATAATGAGAATGACAATGAGAGTGATGAGTCCTCCATTCATTCTACCACTTTCCCATCTGTCCACATCAGAAGAAATGCTTTCCCAAGATCCATTCACCTTCACTTCTTCAACCTGTGGCTCTGTATCAAAACAAAATCATCATTAGTCGTCTCCTGAAATCCCAATGAACACGTAGACACTCCCAATTCCTCTTCTTGTGCCTCAAATCCAAACTCATTTAACTAAATCCTCCCCTCGACCAAACAATGTACTTCTTTAAATAGTTTAAACCTAACAACTGTCTCATTTGTTGTCTACGTGGGCTACGAGCATACACACACACACACAATACACCAACAACAAGACCGTGTATACTGTACCCATGTTAATAAAACGCTGAATTTCACGGACAAAATACACGTCACGATATAAAGTTATTTGCTCGATATGAACAAAACAGAAAGTTATTTCACACAAAAATGAGCAACACAAACTGACCACTTTTTATTCTGGATATAATTTCTGCGAGCGTTTTATGGATGAGTGGAACTGCTGCACTCGTCTTGTTTTTCATAGGAACTAGGATAACATGAGCTCCATTCTTCTGATGCCGTGAAATGTACACCGACGATTGCCCAAGTTTCCCAGCATCTTCCATTTGTTTTAACATCTGGCGAATCGGTTTGAGTTTCAATCCTCCAGAATGCTTGATTTTTACGTGATATCCTGTGCGAAATAAAAGTAGGTACGTGAATGTATTCTTTAGACAAAAGAAGACATATTTTGCATCGACTAAACTATCTCATGAGAGTTATAGTAAACCTCAGCTGAAATGCGTTCGAAGTCCAAGGTTTAACATTTGCAGAGCAATTTGTTCTCGCTTTCAAAGAACGAATTTTATATTTTAGAGGCGATTCAGGGCAAATAATATTATTATATAGTTTAAAGCAACTCTGCTACAGATAGGGAGGAATAAATAAAATGAGATTTTTTCAAAGGTAGCAGCAATGTGAGATGAAGGTAAGAATATCATATTATGAAAGACACTGGTTCTATTTCCATCCCAGGTCACCTGCTACTTTAAGGAGGACAGGGAAAAGATTAGTGTGAGGAATGCAATTACGGTTAATGCAGAAAGGACAAGATAGAATCGGGATTTGGGACTTTCTTCTTCGTACAACGACAACCCAAAACTATATCTTATTCTGCGTATAGCACATGCGGTGTTTCCTGCTATACATTTCCCATGAAAGGTACTCCACAGAGTGAAATGTAAGTAGTAAATTACATTTTAGGTGTGTTATGATAGGTTTGGATAATCGTGGAGTAAAGTGTCTGCACAAGATCTATGTAGGCCGAGCTGCGGTTTGTCAGAATAAACAATCTAATTTACTTAATGCATTTCTCTTTTAACGTCCCTACTTTCCCATATTCCCGTGTGTTGTTCCTTTGAAGGAGCGAGGGTCCTTATTATTTCCTCCTTCGAAACTTTGTGGCGAGAAGTATTTGTCAAACTCTCTTATCTTCCCACAAGTTGTCCTTGATATCTAATTATTTCCAAGCCCAAGGATATGCTACATAGTCAATAGTACTACACACATACATGTTATTGTGTATACTATATGTGTGTGATATAGTCCTCGTGTAGCAATCAGGAAGGGATAAAAGGTAACTTAAGAAAAGGGAGAATCTTACCGCAAATTGGACAGCAGAAGCCATGAGGCATTATTGGATTATGGCACTCATCTTCCTCACTTTGGCATTCACTCAGCGAACAGATCTACGCAAATTGGCAAATTATTATAGACGACGACGATGAGACTCCCTGCGAAAACTTTCAACTTTCTCTTCCACAAGAATAAAGTTACAATGACAAGTAATTACTAATTATACTCTTCAGTCAAAGGAGACTTTGGAGGAGGTGTCTTCTATTTTACCTTATGACGTGTACTTGACTTGTAGTTTTCGCATACACAAGTCTCGTCTGAGTCTGAACATTCCAAACCGGTCAGGGAGAACTCTACTTCCCGTGCCTTTTGGAATTGTAGCTTTCCTAACTCTGTGTTCATCATGATTGCTATATCTGTGTAGTTTTGTTCCTACACATTAAGAGAGAGAGAGAGAGTGAAAAGTGTGTATAAGGGAAAGTAGATGAAAGACCAACACGGTACAATTACCTCATCTCCCAAGAAGAACTTGGCCATCTTAACTTTCCGTGAGATAATCAGATTAAAAGTACTTCTTTTCGGGAATTGTACCCTGTCGAATTGGCAAGGTACGCGTTCAACATGTGGAATAGCAGAGTCTTTATTGTTCAACAATGGGGAACTCGGTATTGATGAGGCATCACGGCTTCCGTTACTTCTTGTTTCCCAGTTATTTGGGTCAAACCAGTTAGCTCTAGAGGAACGGAGAAACTTGACCTCTACAAAAAACAAACAAGATTAATGCCGTCTCATGCGTGAAGTATGAGTGGAATCGTAAATTACACACGTTCGTTGCGTTCGTCTTGGAAGAATTATAAGGAGCTTTCCCGAGTTGAAACAAAGTTGAAGCAGAACACAAGATCAGTGTAAGTGTAAAGACTGCACATGTAGAGGCAATAAGAGACGAGTGGGCGATGCGTCACACACAAATCCGGAAATGTATTATTTGTTTTCAAGCGTTTCTAAACTGCTGCAGAAATGAAGAATGCATAAAGCAGACATACATGTGAAACAATAGCTGCCTTGTATAAGCTTAACAAGATGAAAAGTGGTTGTAGAGGAACAAGAGACATTTTAGAATGCAGTTTGTAGGGAAAGGACTCTGTGTGGAATGAATCAGGCAGAAAATGAAAGCGAGAGAGATTTGTGGGAGTTTGAAGTATGAAGAGTTTTGTGGAGAGAAAGGAGAGGTTTTGAAGGAAAGTGGTTTGGGTTGGTCGTTGGTGTGTTGTTACCTCGTCCATGATGACATGTGCCAGAATCAGATAAAGTGGTGAGTCCAGAGTGGAATACAAAATGACCATTGACCGGTAGAATGATTTGTTTCCCAATAAAATTGGATGGAAAGGCCACTACAGAAGGATCCATCCATTGCGGAAATGAAAAAATATTTTCCGAACAATTCTCATCCACCAGTCCCTCCCAATTTCGTACATTCCAGAAGTTTGTGTTCCGTCTCCATACTTTCATTCCATCACCGACAAACCCTAGGGAACCTGAGGACACCGAGACAAGTGACACCATCAACGACACTGCTACCAACACTTTCATATCCTCGTTCCTTTCGTCTCACTTCAAACTAAAGATCGCTCGAGCTTTCACTTCCTCACTCACTTTATGTTCATGTAATCACCACACACACTAAACTTCTTCTTGGATGCGTCTCAAGTACAATCAAGCTTATCAAGTCTCTTCGTTCACTTTTAACGGAACAAAAGTAAAAGAACTATGTTATAGAAATCTCTGGTGCGTCTAAAATGGTGGACAAATCTTCAACAATACAAATCTCAGGATTATAAAACTTTCATTCTATTAACTTTAATGATGTATGGAATACAGAATTCGTATTTAGTTTCATCATTCAACTGTTGCGAGTGTATGATATGATGATCTGTGAGTGAGTACAGCTTATAGTTTAGCTCGATAAATCGCAGTGTGGATTTCCTATATATTATTCGTTTCGTAAGGAAACTAAATATTATTTTGTGAACTACGCACATCTTTGCAGGTATTTTCAAATGGTTTGACAGAATTCCTACATTTTATTCTATTCAAAGAGCGAGAAAGAGTATGAGAGTTCTGCCTGAGTTATATATCATTCGTATTGTACCATGTCATCCGTGATGGATGGGCTAAGGTATGAAGTTTTTTAAAAGTATATGTGCATATATCCATCCTATCATCGAATCATATTACTCGGATTGAGTTCCACATACGAAAGCATCTGTTAGATATACATAGTGTACGTCGACGGGTGTCTGTTTTCACTCAATCGTTCAGCTTGAAGATTGGAGTGCATTGTTATTATACATGGAAAAGAATAGTTTAACAAGTAAAGTTTGGAAAACATAACTCCAAGTAGAATTTATTTGAAAGGAATTGCTGAAATTGTGTTAGTGCAGAATATAGGAAATGCATGTACAAAAGGATTCTATATTTGAAGTTGGAATGTTAAACAACCTGATTCTTATTTTTATGTAATAATCCATACACAATACATATACGCATATCAATGTACAAGTGCAAAATAAGACAAAGCTCAACTCCCATATACATGCATATACTTTTACAATTAGTTCATTAGCTTAAACTGAAGCAGAGATTAATAAAAGTGATGAGTCATGTTTTGCATCAACCTAATGAACTGCAGATAGAAATCTTGAATGTTCCTCACCAAACTAATTAGGAAAATGAGGGAGTGAATGTCAGAGGGTGACGACGGGTCGGGTTCTCTACCCGAAATCCACACAGAATTAAAAGAAACTCAAACCTCATTGATCCTTTTCTGATGGATCATCTTTCATACGTACTGGTGGTTATACTATTGCTTTCAGGTTTCGTGTTAATTAACACACACACACACGCATATGGTTGCATAGTAGTAGAATGATTAAGTTTAGAATTCTTTGTAATCCCACACAAGAAGAACAGACGGCGGGTGTACCCTTTCAGTATAATCTCTTTACAGAACTAATAATAATAATAATAATAATAATAATAATAAACAAATGATACAACTTCACAGATAAAAGGAAACTCACACCGTATCAAATTAATTCACTACTGCATTTTGATATTCATTCAAGGCATTTCATGGTATTTTTAAAAGCGTAGGCGTATTCCTCTGTTCACAGGGAACAGATAGACTACTACCTTCATGGATATCATAAATAACCTCTTTCTCACAAATTCATCTCCATAACTTTTGCAACTGTATTTGGCCTGCAAGTGACTCTACTTTGTTTTCTAGAGCGTAAAAAGGCATTACTGGAATCTTTGTATGTTTTTCTTCCCAAAGGAATCTCATTCCAATCTTCTAAATAAATTCCTTTCTTCTGGGAAGCAATATGCTCCAACAAGCATTTGAATAAAGTGCATTGCACAGAGATATCCCAATGCAATACTAGACATATATAAATATATATTCTTATTGTGCACATAAAAAGCATCAGTCAACTTCACATTATTTTACCTATATGGAGCAGACACCAACAAAGAACGACGACCAACAGGTTTGCATAATATTCTTTTATGCCAGTGTAGCAGTCACTCTAGAATATTTTATTTAACTCGGGAGAAACTTACACGGGTAAAAAATAACACTTTTCTACTGTTTCTATCAAGTGCACGACTATCCTACCTTTCAAGTCACTCGAGACGGTTTTTATACGTTGGGCATATAAAATGTCAGTGGTAATAATACGGGTGAAATGGTAGTGGGGGTCGAGAAATGCTTATTTAGACATTTCTCGGATGCAAACACGAGAGGAAATAAGAGACACGTAGAGAGCCGTCAAGATGTCAGACATCTCATTTAAGTAACAGGTTTCCATCCCTGTTGGGGAAACCTTCTTCCAACAAACTGTCCATCTTCTCCGCAAATGCTAAAGATACTCACACGAGGAAACCACAAGGGAGAAAGTGATGAGAGTTAAGTAGGTGACTTTTACGCACCTCTTGGAAACATTTACACATTCATTTCTCGACAGGATGCTAAAATATACGCGTGCAAACACTGACTCATTATTCGTAGAGGGAGATAGATATACATACACAAAGGAAGCCTCCAATGTTCCACAGGATTCGTTGAAAAAGTGTTATTTAAGAAGAAGAAGTTGGTTGAAAAGACCAAGTGACACTCTTCAATCCCTGCGGAGTTCAGGGCGTCACTGGAAATAAAGGAATTTATTTAGTAAACACACAAAGCAGTCTGTAAACGAAGCCAAAGAAAAGGACATCAAGATCCTCCATTAAGATGATGAGTTTCTTTCCTTCCTTTTTCTTGCACAACAATATATGTATACACACAATACACATA
>Ga0194135_10000088_pt1 | contig 49777 bp, 15 predicted proteins | sample LitLau_LLRF_2013_FD_134024 | JGI IMG/M metagenome (GOLD analysis project Ga0194135, IMG submission 134024) | Freshwater sediment microbial communities in response to fracking from North America - Little Laurel Run_MetaG_LLRF_2013 (version 2) | ecosystem: Environmental > Aquatic > Freshwater >...
TTAAAACCAAAACTTTTTTCTTTTGTTCTCGAAAAAGATTAAAAAATAGAAGCATAAATTTCTATTGTTTCCATCGGTAGATGTGAGGTACCTGGAACTAGGTATTTATATTTTTAGTGTCACCAGCACTCGATACCAAAAATAGGTTTATTTTTAGGTACTTTCTAATACGTACCCTTCCAGCAAGACCAATTTGGTTGCGTCAGGTGCACGTAAGCATAAATTTCATATACTACGTGCATAATATTAATTCAGCTAGAACTTGTCAAAAAATTAACTAATTTAGGCATTTATTTCTTTCAAGCATATACGGCAATTAATCAAGTAAATTATTTTATTAGGTTCTGAATGACTTTTATGCAATACATTTCTCGGTGAACTATTTAAAAAAAATAATTACTTAATTAATAATTAATGATAGAAATGGAAAGCATTTAAAATAGGTTTTCAGTGTTCTACAATTGAATAGGGAAACATTCATCTTTTCATGGAAGTTGAAAAATGTGGAAATATGCGAGCAATTGATGTGTAAGTATGCGGTATACAATATTACTAAGATATTTAATTGGAACCAAGGACTGCGGATGCCGAAGATGAAAGTGATTAAAGCTTTTATTGTGGCAAAAATGTGGTAAAATGGAAATGCGGTGAAAACTTGACGTGATGTAGCTGACCATTTAGATATGCTGTGGTCATTAATATTTACGTTGTTAAGCATGACAACAGTTTAGCTTTGTATGTAATGGATTGATTTCATTGATTTGTAATAGGTGTAGGGTATCATATTTGATTTCACGCATGGAGTATCTAGATTAATAATCATCCATATACACATGAATGATTGTGAATTTATAAATGAAAAAAGACTACACTTGGATTTCGTATATTGCTGAGAAATTAGGAGATCGAGGCCTTAATGAAAAATATAGCACGTGTGATGAGTTTAATTAAAAAGGGTAGCTAGTGCATACATACTATGGATAGCGCCCAGCTAGTAATTCAATGCATACATTTGAAACTATTCGGGTTGCGGAAGTTTTGATTTTCATGGCTTATTCATGGAAAAGTTTTGTAAGTTTTGTTTACGATTATCGATGGGTGTGAGAAAAAGTTGCCACGTTAGCTCTACTTACTACTTGTCATTCTTCCTGCAGACGTTGTAGCAGATTATCACTGGAAGAGAGGTGAAAACTGCGAAAGAGGTAGACAGGCATTTTAGATAAGATATATGATGAAGCCAAGTTTAATAAAAACTATGTCTGTTTTATCACAGATGAACAGAAGGATCAACCAAGGGAGATCTGGAGGTGGGGCTGAAAAGCCTCCAGGGGGGCCAAAGAAGTCGCTGCTGTTGACTTACGACGATCTAGCCCAGATTGTCATCGGTCGTTGCATGGGAAAGCGAGCAGAAGGCGACGAAGGAGAGCTCGACGAGGAAGAAGCTCGAAAATATGCAGAAGCCAAAAATGACGACAAGGTACTGGAAAGTGTGGTCACGAAGCTTGTCTGGAAGAATTTTGGGCGATTAGATCCCAAGTGCTTTCTGGATCCTGAGCCGAATCCTACTCCAGTCCAGCCGTCTCTGCCAATCAGTGGATCAGTGAAGAAGGGAAAAGGAAAGTTGGGGAAATGCGAGAAATGGAAATTTCGAAATTCAGGAAAGACTTCTTCGGCTGGAGTGGAAAAAGCTGCTGGAGATGAAGCTCCGCGTGTGCCGGCAGTTCCAGGTGTGTCACTCGGTAAAGATGATGAGAACAGTTCTCAAATGCAGACAGCTATACAATCCGGCAGTTCTAGGAAGTCCAGACAATCTCGCAGGATTGGCAAGTAGAGATTTCTCGTTATAAAGTGTTCATTCTAACATTGTTAGAATCTTTTATACACGTGGATAATGAGCATTGGAAATAAATAACATAAATGTAATAATAAAGCTGTTCAGCTCCATTGTTAATTGAATGAAAGTCACCATTCATAAGCATACAGAATATATGTACGGAGTATGGGTAGTGTTGCATACGATGCTTGCATTTGTCATGTAGCGTGTAGCTAACAGGAGTTATTCAATTTCAATAGTATATCCCAATATACATACACAGATGTGCATGGACTACATGAATCAAAAAATGATATGCATGATTGATGAAATGATAAATCACGAGATTAATGTTAAGAATCGCTGAGTTTATTCTGGAGAAATGCACCAAACAGATGAATTTAGTTATTTTCAGGCTCAGCTTGCACGGAAGCTTCTCCGACCTTGTTAAACTTGTCGGTCTCCAAAGGACCAGCAGAATTCATACGAATAAGAGAGATTTGGGGCTGCTGCATCATTAATTGACTGTAGACTTTCACTGGACGGCATTCCCTCTTTGGTCTGTCTAGAAGCCACGACAAAGTAATATGATCGGGACTTGGTGGGGTCGGTGATGGGCGAAGACGGTCCAAACCTCCGCGCTGCTGTTAAGAATTTTAATGCAGTATAACCATACTTTAAGGCTAGTTCAAAAATGTATATTTATGACGTCCACACACCATTAACTTGTGAGTGTAGTCAGGGAAAGCTTGAGGAACAACCGGAGGTGAATTTGGTTGTCCTTGGCTTATGCCGTCTTTACTGCGACCAGGTTGATTATTATTATTAGTCGCTCCTGATTCCCCACTCATTGGACGAAGCGCCTGCTCCTGATGATATTCTGGGGATTGCTCTCGTGAATCTGGGGATTCCGGCTGTTAACAATTTACATTAAAAATGCATAGCTCTTGGGGAGAGTAAGGACGACATTATTATACTAAACATATACCCGTGATCGTTTCCTTTTCTCATTAAGCTTGACTCCGTACTTTTCAAGGAGAACAGAGACCCAGTCCTGCGGAAGGGAGTTGTATTCATATTGAAGTCTCTCCAGCTCAAGAAGAGCCCTTCGTTTAAATCTCTTGGTAGTCAGGTGCTTCCTTTCCTTCCTGGATAGATCTTTGTACCAAGCAGCCATGATCTCCAGAAAGCACCGATATTTGTTCACTCTCAACTTGGGAATCCCGTTTGGTGAAGTCATTTCTACATGAACAAGGGCCGGGCGCTGAGACGCGTTCATCCTTTAAGAAATCGCGAGCCTTTTATTGAACACGATAAGAGACACCTTATCAAAGTAACTTAAATGAGTGTATATGTGCTTGACGTCAATACAATACCTGAATCAGAATCAATCCAATGAGCTTTATCGGTTGTAAGGCTTGTAAGTTATAGTTCGAAGACGTGGAAGTTTAGATGAGCGTGTCAGGTAGTTTCTCGGAAAAGGCGTGTTCGTTAAGTGTTAAAACAATGGCAGTACGAAACCAGGACGGAAAATGTTTGCGTGGAAGGTGTCCTATTAATTTGCCACAATTTATGGTTGGTAATTGGCAATTGGTAATTAAGAGGAATTAGATGTTTGTATAAAAATGTGATATATGTTTAGTGGATGTTAAACATCGATAAGGGCAGTTTATAAAAGAAACCAGGAAGTCATGAATTCATGCAATGCGCCTAGAGATCAATCGTAACTTTATAATAAAACTCAGGTGTGTTAAGTCTGAGATTTACACAAGGACAAATCTGAGCTTGATAAAACCGTGAAAAGCTTTCAATTTCAAATTTCAAGTTTTAAGGTGCTGAGATATGTACTTAAAAACGAGAGAGGCTAACAAGCAGAAATGAGACCTTTTCAAGCGATGCAAGATCAAATGAATTCTTCAATTTATCATTGAGCACAATCAAAAATTGATATAATGAAGATCCAAAGCTTTTATACTAGCTATTAGGCTGTTTAACATAATCTAGCTTGGTGTTGGCTGCTTTGTCCAAGAAATATGATAGTACTTATTATTATTACTAACTATAAACAAATATTGTGAACTGTGCATTGATCGACACTATTCTTCATCGCCTGACAATTTTGTCTAACTCCAATCGTATTTGTTACGCTGAGTAAATACATTTGGCTTCGTGTTTTTAAAGTTGACTATTGCGAGTCTCGAGAGATGCTGCAAAAAGCAAAAAATGAATTTGCAAGTGACAGTCGTGATTGTACAGTAGGTATTTTTACCTAAAATGCGTCAGTTTGAAATTATGGGCGATGAATCAATAAATTAGGAAAATAATTATATACAACGTCGTATTAGAAACAACTTTATTATTTGTTAACAAGAGAAGACTACAGATTTCTGCATTGACTTGTTTCAATTGATTAATTAATCGCGGAGGAACATCATCACACTGCACTATACTACATCCTAAATAGAATAATAGTAGCCTTAGCGTATCAAAAGTCGTGAAGGTTTTAGCTTCATTATGAATTTATCAGTAGTTAATTAATCAAAACCGACCATCTGTTCTTCTGTTTCTTGAGTATAATGTAACACAACGAGGTGATAGCTTAAGGATAGCAGAGCAGTCACAATTAATGTAATATGGCGTCATTAAAAACATAGTAACTTTAACTCGTACTACACAATAATTCTGCATAATTTCAACTATTGGCGAAGCTTGAGATGTGCAAAATCAATGGAAGAATGTGCACGTCGTAAGTCCAAGTCTTATCATCAATGTATCATTGAGTATGAAAATGGAATTGTGTAAATGACACTAACAATAAACAATTAATAATTAACTGATTACTTACGAACGTAGGAATTGCAAACCACTAGAATGAAAACGCATGCAGTAGCGAGCACCTTCAATCTTGTCAATTGCGTCTTTAGGTGACTGAATAACGTGTTACTCTTTGGAAATGATTTTCAAAACTACTAAAACAATAACGGATATTTCTGTAACTAGTTAACTAGTATGACTATACTTTGTAAAGAGCTTTACGGTAATTTGATAGGAATAAAAACAATTTTGTATTTGCAACTCTGCATTGCTATGGCTGAACTACTAAGGAATAATAACTCAACATATCAAACTGATATCATTATAGTATATTGCTAACTGGCTGAAAGTAACTTATTACATTGGTACCCCTCGTTTCCATCTTGGTTCGAGTATTCATAATTCTCGAAACAACTGTACAATTATCGTTACTTCATTAATAGTGGCATTTGCACAAAACTGCAGTATTTAGAGCCATTTAGTTTTAGGAGAGATTCTTGACTGCCGTATTGCCATTTAGTTCCAGACCTTTTTAGTAATTTCGCCTCGCACTTTTAATTCCATGCATACACAGTCTCATCTTTTCCATTACGCTCTAGACATACATCATAATTTAATAGCAAACTAATGTTTAGCCAGAATTCAATAGTTTTATTACCACTGAACTATCTGATCTGTAGATTTTAATAATAAAAGACCTCTATGCGTATTGCGCACCGCTTCACGAATAAAGATTAAATGTTGCTTCGTAAAGTTTTGTACACCAACGGCGGGAGAATTTTCTGTACTACATTTAGTAGCTACTTTAGAGACAACCACAACGACAAAACCATTAGCTAATAACAATCGTGAAGTATTGTTCGGGAGCAAAAATCGTTTGAGTACACGTACAGTACAAAAGCCTAAGCAGCCTTTACAGGTGGTAATTTAACAATACTGCAAAACAACTTCCACAGTCGAAAGAGTCGAATATGAACATCTTAAGTTAAACTACGACGATAACGGTAATAAATAAATAATTATTAATTATAAACTATTTTGGGGACAGGGCGAGTAAATTGGTTGAAAGTGGAATCACTAGAAATAGTTGAATCAACATCATAGTAAAGAATCAGGTCGAAAGAGACATCGAAGACGCAGACGATTTATGTTTTTGGTTGAGGAAGGTAACGTTTCAGGGACTTTTCTATGTTCATTCGATGGCCTAGTTTTTTCACTCCAAGCTCTAAAAGGGTTGCATTGTCCATTCGAAGAAGTCTCTTTCCATCGATACCTCTTTGCTGGAAAATTACTTTGTACTCTGGCATAAACAAACTATCAAGCCAATCACAAGAGTCCATTACACTCCAATCGTGCAGACTTTTATTCCTGAACTCTCGTCGAATTCGGGATGCCTGCGACTGCTGCTGTGCTGCTGCGGCTTGTTGTTGTTGCTGCTGCTGATGCAATTGCTGCTGATGAGCTTGTTGCTGCGCTGCTTGTTGCTGAAAATTAAAAGACACGATTTGCATTAAATATACGAATCGTGCGAGAGAAAAGTTTGGCGAAACTTACCTGAAGCAGTTGCTGATGGGCATGTGGAACTTCGTAGTGATCAGATCCAGGTTGTTTCTTGGGTATTGTACCAACAATTCTAGGACCACTGCTGCTTTCATACAAATCTGAAAGTAGATGATGGTAATAAGTGTTAATCTCACAGAAAGAGAGTTCTACTCGAGCGTCGTATTCAGAATATAATGAGCCTACCTGGAGTGTATCGATGTACTGGGTGCAACTTAGCGGAATTACTATTGGTTGCCGGAGTAGAGGCTGAGGGAGTCTGCTGATAATAGTAGCACTTCGGGTGGTGCTGTTGCTGTTGATGATAAAGCGATGATGTCGAAGGGGGAGCGTTTTGAGGTACAGGAGGTTGACCTCCTTGGGGGATAGGCTGAGATTGCTGTTGCATTTTCGGATTTAATGTTGAATAGTGACCATACCCACTAGTATTGAGCATGGTTTGAGCATTGGTCGAAGAATACGTTGACCCTTGCCCGTGCCTTGCTTGAAGTGTCCCATAAGTCATGCTATGCTGAGATTGCTGCTGGGATAAAGATTGTTGGTGTTGCACGTGCTGAGACTGAATCATCTGCTGATGATGTTGTGCTGCTGCAGCGTGTTGCTGCTGCATCTGCTGCAATTGCTGCTGTTGTTGATCTGTAAAATTGTTTCATATTAGTTAAATAAAAGTGAGGTTCCCGATTAGAACTGTGAAATCGTAGAGGAAAAAAGGCAACCTTACATTGTTGTCGCGTCATCGTTGGATACCCACTGTACATGGAGGAGGTACTAGAATGAGCATGACTAATAGAACGGTACATTGGGGACTGTCTATTAAATGGCTGTTGACCCTCTCCAGTTTGAAACATATGAGCTGCTGCAGCTGCAGCTTGTCCTTGATTAAATCTAGTCGCTGCTTCATGTGTATCTCGTGCATCCGAGAACTCAGGAGGAGGAGCTAAAATGGGAGTTTGATTTCTCAGGCCGAATTCAACTGGAGGTGGGACGACGCTGGTTGGGAAATCCTGCTGTAGATCAGAAAATTGAATTTTAGCAAGTCATTCGAAATATTTAAGGCATCATAACGTAAAAGTAAATGCAGTGAGTTAATTATAATTAAGAATTGTGATTACCTTCAAAGCAGCTACATGCATTTGAATGAGTTTCAGACTTTCTTCAATACTTTTCTCTGCTTGACGTGCTTGGCCTTGCACCTGCCCTTGTAACTGTTGTAACTGCCGTGCAGCGATTTGCTGTTGCTGCAAATGGTACTGGTGTTGTAGCTGTTGAGGTTGTTCTGGGGTTAACATTGATCTAGACCGCTGAGGTTGAAGAGTATGATACATTTGTTGCGAAGAAGGAGTTGTAGCTCCTCCAGTAGTCGACGAGGCAGATGAAGATACCATGGTCTTCTTCTGTACAGGAGTGCTTCGACCTTCTTCACTTTCACTTTCAATCTCCATTGGAGGTGGAAGCTTAACGAGAGATACAGCGTTTTTCGTGAGATGTCCCATGTTTCCACTTCCTTGCCTGGAAGTTCGAGATACAGTTCCATAGTTAGACTCTGCTGGAGTCTGTTGTTGAGCAGTTCGTCCATACAATTGCTGTTGGAGATGATGCTGTTGCTGCAATTGCTGTTCAAAATTGTGCGTGATTCCCAATTGTGCACTGGCAGAAAGGGGCTTCTTCACTTGCTGTTCCACATGCGTTAAGTTGGAAATTTTTTCTTCTTGTTGCTGCTGCAAGAGGCTTTGCTTGGACTGAATTGTTCCTGCTGCAGAAATAACGGTTTGTACGGAATCAGAAGTTGTGGATGCTGAGGATGGCCCATTTTCATCTTTCAAAATCCATGTTTTGTCACTCGAATCTTCAGAGCTATCGGAATCAGGGTTAACTGGGAGATTTGTAACATATTTGCCTTCATGTTCAGGATGAGACTCGTGTTGCCCCGGTGCAGAATCCGGATTTCCTCCTTCATCTTGCCCCAAGTCGTTCGGGAAAGACTTTGAAACTTTCAGGCTTGTCTTAACCTTCTGAATTTCATCAACACTCATACTGTGCGACATAGACTGCTGGCTGCTGGAGATATTGTTCCCACTTGCATTATTCACTGGAGTGGCTGGAGGAGAATCCGACTGGAAAGTGACAGTCTTCTCCGCTTTTCTCGCGAGACGTGGAGATTGCTTGACTTCTATTCGTATCTTTGCCCCAGAATCAGGAGATGGACCTGACAGACTCGAACTAGATTTGAGAACAGGTTTTACAGGCCTGAGTTTATCTTTCGCTTCCTGAAGTGATTTCTGCGGATCGAACTGATTGTTATTGTTGTTATTGGCTGCCACGTTTCCGTTGGAGGCATTAATGTTAGGAGTTGCACCAGTTATTCCACTACCTCCTCCTAAACTTGGCTTCCTACTGTGACTACTGCTAAAGCTACCATTCGTGCTATTAATATTACTTTTGTTATCGTCCTGTGATGGAATGTAACTTGTACTTTCTTTAACTACTGACCCGTTGTGCATGAGAATTCCTTTGTTCACAGGTTCCGCATAGTCACCCACGCCACCAACTTTTGTACCATCTTTCTTTGCGGATCCTGGAGCAGCAGGTGGGAGGCTATGAGAGCGGCTTTTCTTCAAAGTACCGTTTTCTCCACTATTTTTATCTCCACTTCCACCCCGTTGCTCTCTGTACCCGATAACAGGTTTGAGGTCGTCTGGAGATGCGTATAATTTGGCACTGTCTGTTGGTTTAAAACTTGACATTACGCCGGAGTTACTTGGGGATGTTCCATCGCCTGGACGGCGAAGAGTACCAGTTCCACTACCTCCATGCTTTTCGACCGTGCCGTACTCTTTCGACGAGGATTTATTAACGTCGACTTTTATCACTTGACCAGGTGGGACCAGGTTAATTATTGTTTGTTGTTCTGCAGGGCTTATCGTACAACCTGTACTTGCACGTCGTGGTAATGTTTTTGATTGAACGGGTCTAAGAGGTTTTTTCAGCGTTCTGTACTCCTCTTCTGTATTCGGTAAAAGAGGAGTGACTGGATGTGACTTGGTATTCACCGATGCTTTCGGCGTTTCCTCTTCTCCCGAACTTGACGAGTGACTCGCAGTTGAACCACCATCATCACTATCATTACCATCTAGATCACGTTCATCATCTGGAGCTGGTAGATCTGCTTCTGGAGGAGGGTCAGGGAGTTTTTCTATACTTTTCCATGACCCTTCATAGTTGCGATCAAATAAAGCTTGAACTGTGCTGGAAATGCAAGCCCACGAGTGACGTGGGTTTGCTCGTAGTTTATTTAAGTTTTCTTGGCTAAGAGATTTTGATTTGGAATCGACAGTTGGAGGAGTAGGGGATTCGCACTTCGAAGACTTCCGATTTCCTACTGTGGAAAATCCTTTCAAGTCAGGTGTACTATGAAACTCTTTGTGAAGTTTGGAAGATGAACATTCCTTTCCTTTGAGAGCAGACTGCAATAAATAAATACATAACAGCTTTAGGCTCTAGAAACAGCATGGTATAATTAAACTTTCATAAGAGGCGAGCATAAAATGTGACACCAAGACTGTTAGCACACCTTAGATCGTTTCATTTCTGCTACAGAAGCATAGATCTTGTGACCAGCAGATGAAACCGGCGAAGGTGGACAGTTGACAGCGGTAGCTTTGTTATGACCCTCTGGGGCCCCATTCGAAGTCTTCTCTGCAAATATCCCTTCTATTTCAGAAGCTGTGATACGACTTGATGTAGGTCTTTGCCTGATTGAAGCTGTCTTTGGTTGCACAAGACAAGAACCATTTGTTGATGCAGTACAAGAGGCCCCAGCCGGGCTACTACTTGTCCCTGGAGGTAGTGGGGGCTTTCCTGCAATTGAATCTACAGAGTTTGATTTCGTACTGACTGACCCAGTGTCACTTCCCCCTGTTCCTTGGTTGCCCACTCCTTTGATTTTATAATAAAATGCCATGTTACAAAATCAATAATATCACTGACTTTTTAGCTTAGAATGAAATACGTACCCAAATCTGCTAGAGCTGCAACCATTGACTTTGCCCTGGCCCTACCAACACTTAGACTTGTTGTAGGGTCACGGCGAGGTGGAGAAGGAACACTTGGTCCACTTGAACCTAAAAAATTATAAAAATATATTTTTTAAACCTTCAAATTTGAAATGACCTCAATTGCAGATGTGCGTTACTAACCTGAGTGTTTTCTTGGAAGAGTTGCAAAGTGATTTTGCATCTGAGCTTTTGGCGTTCCACCCTGCTCACACGTTAGTGACGCTGGTGAACCTGGTTTTGATTCTTCTTGATGGGTCACAGCGGACGGCCTTGATAATCCCACAACCGTCATAGACACCAATTCTCCAGATTTTCGTATCATGTCCACAACTATTTCATGTGAGAACTGCGAAACATCTGCTCCATTAATCTGGCACAAAGAAAAATAACAAAGAATTATAAAACCTAGAACATGTAACACAATTACGAAAATTTGGGGCCATTTGTCAATGAGCACATGTGCTAAATCTTTTAAACTAACGGCAAGAATGAAGTCTCCTTTTCTGAGTCCAGCTCGATCGGCAACGCCATTCTCGTCAACATCATCTAAATACTGCAGGGCTGGATATCGCTCGGAAGGTTGCAGTTCCATCAGAGGAGAATCTGCTTTGGCACCACGCAACACGAAGCCAAATCCTTTTTGGCCCCGATGCAAAATCACAGTGTGTGGTTCCCCCCATCTACAAACAAACGTTGGTTCAACAACCACGACACTCCCTCTGAAAATTCAATCCAATATCCAATATATGGTTTCAAATTAAACATAAATCCGTAGAACAAGGCCATTCCGCAATCAATTTCACTTTTCTTGTTTGCATACTTTAGTTATATTCCTCTTTAATATCTAACCAAGCCAGCAACAAATTGACAAAAAGGAATCGAAAGTGATGTTAATGTTGCACCTTTTTAAAAACGATAGTATGTAAATCACTCAATTCATTCATAAGGAAACTGACTGACTGGAGAAGGAGGAGGAGTGACTAAACTGACTTTGGTTAACTTCATGCAGATCTTTCAACTTATTTTTAACTTGATTTTTTTATTTGCATGCTGCAGTAGCGTGCTTTTTGAAATACTCAAGTACTACTACAACAGTTCATGCATAACTTTAAAAATCAGACGACAAATTTGTTTATTATTACGTACATTTTCTTCATTCTAGGAACACTAGCTGCATTGCCTTTAACTCCAGCTTTTCCATGGCCTCTTGCAGGTGGAGCCAAATGATTTCGATTTTCATAACTTTTCATGCGTATTTCTTGAACACAAGATGATGGGAACATTCCGATTTGACCACGCAGAGATCCTTCGAGAAACCCACTTTCCGTTGAGCCCGTAACTGATAAATGCACATTAAAATTTTCAGTTTTCAGTTAATCAATTAAAGGACACTAGAAATACTATACCTTCAATGATGTCCCCTTCCGCCAGTTTGAGATGATGCGCTGCTTGAGGGACGAAATTCTCGACGCAGACAACCATCGTCCCAGGCAGAATCAGAGAAGGGTCGGTCGGAGTCGCATCATAGCTAGAACCACTTCCCCCGCTATTGCACGTTCCAACGCCGGAACTGTCGCTTGTAATATCGCTGTGGTCCAAGCTCTTATCTAAGCATAGCAAATCAGTTCACGATTATTAGTTAGGTGTCTACATGACTTTAAATAGCATAGAAGGAAGGATAGTTGAGACTAGTATTTACAGAATATACACACTTCCGACTAAACCAGGGTGTTTCACAGAATATTACATATTATTAATTACATTACCTTCACCCATAATCTGGCATCTTTTAACTTTGAAAAAACATTCTTAAACTTATTAGGACCAGATAAGCGGTTTTAATTAAGCATAACACCCTACTAAACATGAGAGGTAATCAAGGAGCAATCCATTCACAAACACAGAATGTCAAAGATTATAATTCATAGAACTCCTCGACGAAAACAATAATATACGCTATGAACTATGAATACCCGAGGCCTCATTTAAGCAGAGTATTCAAGCCCAGGAGTGTAGAAGTTTGTCATGTAGTATAAAAGTTATTAGCGGATTGACTAATTTAGATTCAAATCGCATAAATCCGCATGCCAAAGCCAAATTAAAAGAAAGATTAATAAAGCAAGTCCCATGATAAACCCACAATGACCCCCACTGGCAATTGATCTAATAAATAGACTTTACTATTCCTGAATATTGATGCAAGAAGTTGTGTTGGAGCAAATTCTAAATTTCCCTTGCAGTACTGAAAGCTTTCACACTCAAGCTATATAATTCAGGAGTAGCCATTTTCTCTTAGAAGCTTGAATTGCAATAAATTCGTCAGCAATCATTACTATTCACAACAGCACTTTGAATCCTTTCCAATATTACAATCCTCAAATTCCATTTCTGTATCCTTCTGTAAGATGAACTAAAATCATGATGAACATAACAACCGGCGAATAACATGCAGAACAATGCTAAATTTAATACAGATTGCCTATCAGTTCATTTTTGGTTGAGGATGTTTAATCTACCAAGATCAAATGTCTTGCTCTCTAAATAGAATCAAAATAATGACAAGGGAATTGGGATTGCGCTGAGCATCAATTTTCTATCTGCAAGTTTCTGGGTGGGTCGGAAGTATAACAACAAAATCAAATTAGTTCAGTGTACTGGAAAGTTAAAACATAGTAAGCTCTGACTTCTCTTTGCGTAAGTACTTTGTTAACATGAAAAGGAATATCGGCTTCTTTGAAGTTATATTTGATCTCCAGTTGGATAGAGATGAAACAGACGGCAGTAAAGCAAAAAATAAGATCACCTACTCACATTCTCCTAAATCTTCTTATAGAGTTTCTGTTGAGCGATTCCTTGTACAAAAAGCGTTTATATTAACAGAAGCATCAGGACATAAGAGAAGCTTAGTGAACAACAATAATATTGTGCAGGGTAGCTTGCTGTTGTGATTGTCAAATTACTTTTAGTGAGTTAGTATAAGTGATTTATGGATTAAGAAGCTGTTACACTAAGGACGAACAAAACTAGCGTCTATTCGTATGTTGAATCCATCAGAACCTTATTGAACGTATGGATCCAACAGCTGCTTCCAGTCGTTGTTTTTAGATTCATTGAAATATATGTTGAAACTAAATTGAAGAAATCAATGCCAACAAATGGTTACAAAGCTACCAGCTCAGCAGCGTTACTGACCCAATTATGTTATAAAGATGGATTGGATTAAGGGCATGCTAGTTGTCTGGTAAAGGAGAAGACACTCATGCACCAAAATAAAATAAAAATGATAATATAAATTAACCAGTGATGGCGGATCCGCAGTTGTCTTCACTTCCGAAATGACTACTGGTACCGGAATAGGAGGAGTCAGAGCAACTGCCTGATCTTGTATGGCCAGAACATTCGCTAAGACATGAGGACGCGGAGCTGAAAGGAGGTAAGGAGCGATTAGAAGGACAAGGACTGGGAGGACCACGCGACAGACGACCGGAAAGGCACGTCATGGAACAATTGAGTCTAGGATCGGAAAACGCTCTGGAAATTACACTTCGTCTCCTAGGATTGTACTTAGGGAGGTCGCGGTAGGGAACTATAATGCAAACAAAACAAACAACACAAAACATACTTAAACATAAATAGGCGAATAAAGTACATGTATAGTATATAATTTGATAATGTATGCTTTTTAATATCTTTACTGTTACGATCACAGATGTATTTTTACGAGCAGTTACGCATTGACGAACATAAAAACCAAAAAGTTCTCGAAACTCCATCGGTGCCTTACCTGGAGGCTGGAGGAATGGACAATAATAATTAAAGCCATGCATTGAAAGTCTTATTTATGTGAAAGGAAGCATACATATGATCGACCACTATCTACGTAATATTGTACACTTATAAATTATGCCACTTCAATTTCTAAAAGGCTAGAAATCCATCTGCCAAAAGCAGAATGGCTTTTTAAATTTTTATCTATGATTAAAAACCCAAATAAGCATAAGTGAAGAAACTGCATCAGATTGCAAGTTTTGTCTCTCTTGTCTCTTGAGCTCAAACTGCAAACTGTACTATCAATTAGAAATGGAATAGTGGCTGTTACACGTTACAACACATGACCATCCAGTCGTGCTTTTCGCCTTTTCTTAGGATAAACCTACAATCTTTTAAGAACAAGCAACTACGACGGTAATCACATGAGTATTAAAAGGTCTTCTGAGGTATTTGAGCGTACTAGAATGCAGTTAGTTTTAGACCATTAATCTGCACTATGACTGGAGAGGAAGAAAATCTAGTCAGGATATTCCAGGAAGTTTCCCAACCATCTCGAACAGCAGGAGGCTTGTCTCCTTCCATAAACTTATTTTGCTTGCAGAGAAGAAAATAACTTTTGCTCTTTCAGATACTTAAAGCAAAATATAAGAGACTGCTACTTTCTACTGAAACTGTCAAAGACTCGAAACCAACTATCTCACAGAGCTGGAAGAGATAGGTGGTTCAGAATCGCGGACTGTACGATTTGAAGTCATTTGCAATCACGGTGTGACTTCGACCACTTTTAACTGACAGAACCAACACAATTGACGAGTCACCTTAGACTTCTTGCAAAAATTAAGAAACACTAAAGTCAATTCGCTGAGGCATGATATTCACGATTTAATTACTTCATTTGTGTACGACGAGCTCTGAATCTACTGTTCTCTAGAGACGCAAAATGTACCATCAATACGATCAAACTCTACATTAACAACATCTACATTAGCAACTTAAGGCTGTCGACAGTCGACACGTCAACAACGTCATGTGTTGGGTTTAAATAAATAAATAAATAAAAATAAGTCTAGTTAGTTAAGGGTTATTTCTTGTAAAATGGATGGCCTCATACAATGCACGGCTCCTACAATATGTTCAAAAACCTTTTGGGAGACTAATAAATTCCTTGAAAATGAAATTTATTAGTATGTGACATAATCAAAATACGAAGCAAAGAGCGTAGGAGGAAGAAGAAAACTGGTTTGAGAAAGTCATCAATCTAGGTAGTTGAAAAGAACACGTTCTTCCAAAGTCAAAGCGAGTGTCGGTACTCCTGACACACTGTCAATTAATTCATGACTATCAGCTATCCTCACTGCGATATGTAAAGCTAACAAATCTATTTTCTTAAGGCTCTAGCTAGACCATTCTTGAAGTAGAAGTAAAAATTTAAAAAGCGCCTTGTTATTTACCACTCGAAAATACAACGCCATACACTTATATAGCCTGTAGTTACTTGTTACACAAGTATCAGTCAATCTTCACGATGAGAACATCAGACAGTGGAGTTGCATGCTTACGTGTGTGGGATGATTTAATGGTATTACTTAATCCAAAGTGATAATCTTGACTGACCATCTACACTCAAGACACTTATATGATGAAAAAGGAGAGATTGAATGTGCTTGCGTGCACTTTTAACCCACTTAACCGGCGGTAGACTAGAAATACATTTTGAGTGACATGACATGAAGATGATTCGCCGAGAAGTTGAAGAAAAGCCATTTTATTATCATGTCAATAATTGATTAGGAAGATGTTCCTTCCACGTCGTAAGTGTCGAGTCAATTAGTGCAAAGAGGTTTTGTGCTGACGTGAAGAAATCTCTTATCGATCGAGAAGCGTGAGGATACAGTGAGTATTACTGAGGCAGTTTGCTTTGAAAATGTCTGGTGAAATCCTTCTGACTGTTCACATAATATACTTTCAGAAAATGTCGAACAGAATGGTGAGCTGGTACACGTTCATAGTGGCATGGTGGTTAAAACACATGAAAAGATAAAAGTGAATCAGAAGTTCCTGTCTCTCTGGAACCGAAGGGAGAAAGTCTATTCTATTGTACAACAATGACTACACAACTGATACGAGAGCCATTCTGCCATTAGTATAGTGTACGACAGTATCATGAGAATTGAGTCTTCCTACAGTACCTTACTAGGCCGATCACTTCAGGTGGCCCAGGTTCTCAAATGAGGCTGTGCTCCACGAGAGATAAGGAGAAAGCCATTTTGTTCACTAAAATTATTGTCAGGTGAACAGCAGGACTAAAGGATGAAGAAGAGCTGTGTGATGGTGCATGGTTGTAGACTTTCATTCAATGTGTGTTTAATGAATTTATTCACGAGTTCAAGTGCATAATATCAGCAGGAGGACACGACTCAAGTAATCAACTCATGCAATTCGATGACTAGGGACAATTCACGTTTCTTCCTACCTTATCTTTCCTCTCCCTAACAGTCTGCTAATTATCACACGGCAGAATGTCATTTGAATTCACAATAGCTCATAGTTATTCATTATCCGTTGTTCAATATTCTGCTTTCTTTCTGTAGTCAGAGAAAACCTACGACGAGAGACAGGAAATTAAGGGCAAGATATATTCTACGCTTTCCTGGTGGTGTATATGGAGGAAATGATTATTGTTCCTTGAATGACCTTTCCGAAAGAAACACTGATACAAGAGTACTGAAACCAGCAGCAGAAATCTTGTAAGGGAGCCTATTAGGAATAATATGAAACTCGGATCCTAGTGGAGCTTTTTCATCTAGCTGAGTAACCAGCTTTCACAACGCTCTTCAGTCCCTATTCTGTAATAAAACTCACATCTTGCTCTGAGCTCGACTGACCAAATTTTGTAGTGCCATAATTTGGAGCAACCTTCGGGTTCAGTCAACCAGTGCATATTACTATATTGACTTCGTAGAGTTAAACCAGAGACCAGAGTTTGTGTACAAGATTCTCGACAGTTGTACTGACGGAATTGATAAATTGGCATGTTGACCAAGTTGCAACACAGGTTCCCTTTTTCTTTCTTCTAACAACTACAAGTGAGAGGAATTGATGGAGCTGTGAGTTTACTGCTTTGCGGAGTAAAACCAAATGACCAAATGTAAGCACATTATTTGCAGGCATCTTCTTCTTCTAGCATAATTCATTCATGAAAGCGAAGGAAAACCTCATCCATCCCAAACGGATATTAAACACTGGAAGTGCGAGAAAAGGAAAATATTCGAACTACCGAATACGACGACCCCTGGAACTCTACAGAATTTCGACCGTCCAACAAAAAGAAAATGGGGATTTAGTCTGTAACTCAGATTTATCAAATTCACTATTACATTTCTGGTAATCTAGAACCCTGTCGTCCTACTTTTACTCATATTTTTATAACAAAAATGTAAAACTATCTCTCTCGTTTGGTCCTTGATGGTAGTGGTAGTGCCATGTGTTTCATTACTGCACTGGAAAGTATTATTGCACTTATCACCTATCAGCTTGAAAGCTTGACAAGGACAGAAGACGGGGAAAGTGTAGATCCAAAAGACTCATAAAAAGGATACAATAAAATAGAGTTTGCGATAAATTTTCAAAAGAAAATTCGATAAAGAAGGTATTTTACCTTTCATAATGTCCCATGGAATTCGTATGAATAGCGAACAGTGCACACAGTGACAATATGTAATTTCTACTCAATTGAATTGAGTGAACCTTTGAAACTTTGAACAGAATACAGAACTCAATTCAATCAAAATTGGAATAATGGGAAACTTTTGCCAATATGCGCTCAAAATTTGCCTGCATATACACATCTGTAGTCATACATATCCTCTTTCGTCAGGATTCTTCTTGCTATATTGCGAAGAAAATTGGAAAATTATATTTTAAAAGTAAGGCTACTTACCAACATCCTGACTTTTGTGATTTTGTATTATGTCAGCAAGTTCCATGTTCCCTGCAATGACTGCCATTTGGTAAGGAGTTTGATTGGCGAAATTGAGAGCATCTTTATCAGCTCCACGGAAAAGTAGAAGTCGAGCGCAAGATTCTTGATTGTTAACAGCACAAACATGAAGTGGCGTATTTCCTGAAGCATTCCGAGCATTCATGTCAGCTCCATAGTAAAGCAGGTGTTCCAAATGCTGGACTAGACCAGTTCTACAAGCCTAGAAAACAGACAAAATTATATAGCTGAATTGCAATGTTGACAGTTAACTCAACTGATATGACACATAGCACATTATTACGTTTATTGAGGTCAAACAATGTCATAAATTCTACACAAGCAACTAATGCTCATCGCCTAATTGGTTCCATGCGAATGGTAGGGACACAGTGACAAGGTATTATAAAAAAATAATAATAGAACTAGCGAGTCATAGTCCAAGGAAGGTGCCACCCCTTATATTAAGCACGTTAATTTTACGATTACATACTAACTATAAGTGTATTAGAAGTATGTATTCAATAGTTGTCATGAAAGTGTTGAGTGCTTTGAATCCTAGCAGCTCATTTAAATAGCTGCCTAATAGGGATTTTAACTTTGATTTTGATGCGGTGGTGTACAAGGACACAATCAAACATTATCCAATTCATATCGTACTGTATCAAATACAATACTAATAAAAAAAAGTAGCACTGGATTAGTCAACCAAAAAACATAACACTACAAAATATATGTTAGTATATTCTAACTATGTGCTCTGAATGACATTTTTGGCAAAGAAGGATCTTTGGGCGACTTCAACATTAATTATACCCTTCTTCTTTTATTAAGTCGCCCACAGAAATTGACAATTATCTAACATTTTCTTCCTGATAGAGTATGTTAGCATGATTTGCCTCGGAAATAGCTGCAGATTAAGTAGCTAGAGAAATGCTTTCCAACACGTAACAATTGATTTTTTTAAACAGGGTGCTAACAATCTGTCTGTAAGAGCGGATTCAAAGTAATTACAGAATCCCAAGAGCTCATTAATAATACATAATTACACTGTTCAAGGTGAGTTACGAAGTCTAACTTATTTTGCAAATCTGCTACACTTCTTTTCGTAATTTTTTAGTATGTTTAGTAAGCATGTCAGAATAAGTTCTTCTTGATCTCAGGACTCAAGATACAGAATTCAAAGCCTCTTACTTCTTTACTGAAGTCTGCACCGTATGCTCAAGACAACACCTGTCCTTTTGAGGTTCATTATGATTCATTAATAAAAATCATTTCATAATCTCAGATAAACAAACTTTAGTAATTAGCTAACACGCGAAAACTTGTTCGTTAAAATCGATTGATATTATTGTACTCCAGCCAAGAAAGAGGGTGGCAGTTAACAGTTTGATTCGATAAAAAATGTAACAAGTTTGAGCAGCAGATGTGTAGCGAGTTCTCAACCGCTTCCATAAACTTGCTGCGTGACTTCACCTTGACCTTAGTAACAGCCACTCTTCTTTAAAACTGCATTAATAAAACAAAACTGTTTCCTTCATGACAAAATGTGTGTTAGCAACAAGACCTTTTGAATAAATATCCGAATTTGCTTGAGACAAAAACCAAGGCTTTCGTTAGACCAGCCAGTCTTATCATTGTTAGTGATCAAAATAGTTTACTATTTACTTTTGTAGGGATGCCTGCAAACCAACAATAATCAAAGCTAAGACTGAAGTGGATCAATTGAATGTAACAAGCTATTTCCGTTGCACAACTCAACTCGCGACATGAAATTGACTACTAGTTTAATACACAGATCAAGACCATCAGAATTAATACACTGAAACAGTAATAGTCTATAATATAAAATATAAACTGCTGTCTATTATTACTTAAGTTTGCCCAAATCATGCACATAGCTGTCACATCTGACACTCAACTACTAATTAGGCATACGAACTTTATTGATATCTTAACAAAGTATATGATCTGAAAGAATAAGGATTTGATTTCTGATTAAAATTCCAATAATACAGTGAATTCAGATTGCAAATGCAATACATTTTTTTTAAATTACGCAAATGACTGACGGAATTTACTAATATTAAGTTACTACGCGCCTTACGCTTAGATATCAATAGGAACTTTTGAATTCAAAAATTACTGCGAAGTACTAGTGACGCTCAGATACAAATTAACTATGCTATTTTTAGTTTTTTAGTTCCAGCTAACATCAATATGCTTAATGTAATGTTCATTTTGGTCAAAAGCATCAGCATAGAGAATGCATTCAACTGCTATATTATTCATTACTCATTCTGTCATTCTCTTGGAAAACAACACTCACAGGTCTTACGTTTTACCTAGAAATCTGTCAATCGAAATGATACCTAATTTGAATGTGGATGCAACTTCCGCATGAATCGCTTCTTTTGCGTGGCGTCGTATGTATGGGACAAGTGAAGAGACTCGAGCAATGCCTTGCATGCAAAATGGCACATTGGGAAAATAAAAGTTTACATTTAAGTCATGACCAAATTACAATATCTCTACTATACTGCAAACATACTGTTGACTGTATACTGCTATCGCATCGCTACTTTTTTATTCGGACAGTTACCTACTTCACTGTCACACTTGATGACACAGACATAATTAATGATCAACTTCTACCATCACGTCAGTGCCATCGTACCCCTCTTTTTTAGAATAACGGAGTAAACACAACTTAAGATATAGACACCTTGAGTACAACGAACGTACGGAATGAATGTAATAAGTGCATAAATATGTTTTAGAAAGCCTTCCAACCTTTGGCAAAGACATGTAATAATAAAGCACAGCTCTAAAATCAACGACGCTTTTAAGGTTGCCGTAATAAGATTAATTCCCAAGATTACCTTTTCCCTACCCTGTAATAACTAACTCTTGACTACCATCCCTATCATGCACTCAACACAACATTCAAAGGAGAAGGCTATGGCATTTTGATTCGATTTCATTGCAGACGACAAACTTGATAGCGTCGAGTGTCAGCAAGTGATAATGAAATGAAAGCACACTTCCGCCAAGTCCAATTTACTACTCATATTCTATCAAATTAGTAACATAATAATTCGATGACATCTACGTCTATTCATATTCACACTGATGCTGAAAAAATACTTATCAACGTTAGCAACTTTTGTCTGGGACACCTTAACCTTGTTTACGTTATAAGTACTATATGAATGGCACTTGCATGCCTTATTAAGTGATGAAGGTATTCAATGTGCACATTGCAAAGAATTACAAACTAGTAAATGAGACTGCATCCTTACATAAAATTATATCTACTTTGCTTTAAATCCATAACAGACAGGACAGCAAGTGCTCCTATTAATGCCCTTGTCCCTCGTGCAATACTTTGATCAAAGTGACTTTTACCTGATGAACTTCGTGCCATCCTTGCAAGTCTTGAGCACCAATGAAAGCATGATCGTGAAGTAAAAGTTCCGTCATAGTCGGGTCAGCAGACAATGAAACACTTAAGTATAGCGGTGTGAGTCCTTTAGAATCCTTATAGTTTGGGGAACCTCCGAGATCTAACATTGTCTTGACAGCTTCAAAGCTCTTTGCTTCAACTGCTCGGTGCATTGCTGTAGCTCCATCCTTGGTTCGGTAGTCTAGTAGAGCTCCTCCGTTTACAAGAGATATTAGCAGTTTATTGGGTTTCTTCATCAAAGCTGCCATGGAAAGGGGGGTTTCTAGAAATTTTAGATTACAGTTACCAAATCATTTGGAATTAGAATTAAAATCATTCTAATGATTAATATTCTATACTGAATTATCTACGGAGGCACTATGAAATACTTTTATAAAAATTTTGTAGCAGGACATATGGTTATTTTTTCTTACCTCCAGTTTCAGGACAATGAAAATTCGGATCAAGTCCCTTCGCACACATTTTTGTAATCTTGTCGCAATGTCCAGATGATACATAGTCAAGGAATCGACGTAAGTTCGACTTTGTATGAAGTTGTTTTAACTGTTTCTCATCAAGATTAAGCCCTTTGTAAAGTCTTCGTTTGTATCGTAACTGGAAAGAGCAATATACAATTTTCATTCAGGTGGTGATAAATTATAAACTTATACTTATCTATACTTTATGGAGAACATTTTCAGCTGAAATGATTAAATCTATATAAATGCTGATAATACAGAATATAAGCTACATATAATATTAATCGGCATTAATATTTAGCACTTCACATGAAATGTATTTTTCTTTAAGGTTAGTATCGTATACGTATCCCGTTGTAGCAGAGATTCGAAGTAATGTTTTGCAATACATATCAGGACTTAGGACCTACAACTTTTCTAGAGAAGCAATTCTGTCATTCTATTATGAATTCAGACATTCAGAGAGGTCCTGGGAAATAAAGTCATTAAAGTAATTAACATTTGGAAAGACTTTTAGAGATAGGTATTTCCTAAAAAGGACAAGATGCATTAACAACGAAGTTCTTCTTTTCTGCTTGATGTCTCACTCCCATTTAATGTCAAAACGTGATGTTCTAAATGAAGCAATAGCCAGAATTTTGTCATACCAATGTATGCAAGCACATGGCAAATACTAAACACGATTTGCATACAATTATAACTACTATATATTAGAGTAAATTAAGTAACCAAAACAACCTCAAGGTAGCCAACTGGGCCACTAAAAGGGTAGTCAGAAAGCGGCCGTTCCTCGTCTAAAAATTTTCCGGCTTTCCCGTTACAAGGAGGCGCAAAGAGTCCATAATTGAAGCTTTCCTTCAGTTCCTGAAACAAATGGGAATCAGCATTTAGAATTTTTGATTTTTAATACCATGAATACTGCAGCATATATCTTCATCATAAAATGCATACAAGTATAAATATTGCGCACCAGCATAACTTACTCTCATACTCATTCATGTTTGTAACTAGCAGACTCAAAGATTAACGATTGAGTTGTAGAGAAAAAATGAGATTTGTGTCATGTTGCTTTCTCATTATTATTAGAATGAAATTTTTTAAACTAGCAGGCATCATGGCTCATTTTGCATGCGAATTGTTCCAATTCAGCTCAAGGGTTGTGGGTACACATTCATATCAAAGGGTCGCGTATTTCTTAGATTTCGTCGTTGTGGTTAGTAAATGAGATCATAAAGGAGATCATAAACCCGTACTTTTCTCACATTAGAGTAGACAGCCACACGAGAACACAACATGTTTTTCTACATATTGTTGAAGTGAGACAATCGAAATGAGAAGTTAGAGCCTACCGCAACATGTCGCAAAATGAATCGCAAAGTTGCAAACTAAAAATTAACAAACTTTTTTTGCATAAAATAAACGTCTAGTGAATACGATCGCACGGATACTCGACAAATCCCAATAAAATTCAAGCAAAAGAAATCATCGGAAGACTGGTAAGTGTCAATTATGAACTGATTCTTTTAAGTCTCACGATACCCTGCCTCATCCAGACGGAATCTTGTCTCATCAGATTTTTGATTCGGAGTAGTTTAAAACTAATGAATAATTGTACAATTGACTTTGACAATTTGAGGACTACTTCATCGGCTAAAAAAACTGCAGATTATAAAACATGTAAGAAGATCCGAGATCAATGACCAGAACAGCCCAACCCAATAATAAGTTGTTACATGTACCGTAGTCCCACCACGTAGGATTAAACCAACAATTCTTCCTCGTCTTGACATTCCTAGAATTTTGATTCAACTTAAAATGACAAAAGCGAAAGCGTGAATTCGGCTGCCTTAATCTTACTGTAATCAGCAGAGTCTAATTGACTTTTGCAAATTACGTTCTAACCTTCGTATTTTACTATTATAACTTGACTTTCTGGCTAAATGGAAGACGAAGAAATACGCTTCAAAACACTAAATAAGCGATTACTTTTGCTGTAATACAATAAAACTTCTCTGGCTCTGGAGCAGTAACGAGTTTACGTAACAGTCCATAAATCAAACAACACCGAATTCCCCCTGATGCTAAAATTTTAAAGTATTTATAGCAAATTTTGGTTTTGTAAGATTGTCTTTAAGATGAGAAGAGCGGTGATGATACCTTATCTTACATTAATTTGTTGTTATTATTCCCATTAATTTATTTGCCAGTAATACAAAACTGCTCTCTTTCAGCCTAATTTTTACGTTACAAAAAGTCAGCCTAAGAAATTCCAAGTGGCATTAGAACTATTACTAGCAACTAAAAAGACACATGAAATTTTTATAAAAATATACTGAATTTAGTATAGCTAAGGATTGTCTATAGAATGTAAAATATGGTTTGTGAGATCTTTTCGACAAAACAAACTTTGTTTACTAGCAATAAGTAACTATAAATTCTGGCAGTGGTCAGAGTGCTGGGAATAACACGATCCTGATTTCCCAATAAATAATAAATAATAATCAAGTGCAACCACATTGGTTTCATAAGAGCTTTACACGTTCCTAGACAAGAATCTTCAACAAAAAGTTCAATTATAAGTTAGTTGATATTAGTAAACTTACTAATAACCGAAATTGTAGCCTGCATACACAGAATTTCGGAACTGAGCTCTTTAGTTGGTGTTCAAGTTATTCGTTATTCAAGTTGAAAAATTTGCTCTTTAAAAAAGGATTCCTTTACTAAGGTGCGTACTTCCTCATTTCATTGCAATAACCAAGGAGGCCAAATAAATGCATAACCACACGTAAAGCTCTAAGGACAGGCAGGGTGAGCTGAAAAATATTCCTCAGTCATCACAATCACATCCTAATGACAAACCGTGATTCTCATTTGGTTCAAAAGCATTAACGCCATGTATTGTATGATGAGTAACAAAAAACCACGAATCCTATTATTCTAATTCACACAAATAATATCAAATACTTTAGCTAGACGTGCTTACGGCGGAGCTACATTGCATTCATGTAAGATTCGAGCAGCAATAACAAAAATTAAACTTAATAAAATAAAAACATACCCCAAACCACTCGGTTACCTAAAGATCCGATAGTAAAGGATAGTCCAATCAACAAAAATGAACCCAAAATATATACAGAAAAATCAATTTAATAACAATAAAGGTTGGCTGCTGCCATATTCGACAAAAAAGCTTCGCACGCAATACGCAAGTTTCGATGTAAAAAAGATACATGTATGAATGCCTTTCTGGGAAACCCCCAGCAGCACATTAATTTCAACGTAATTTAGTTTGTGTCAAATAACGAAATATTTAAAAATTCATTAATTTGAAAATATTACATAATCAAAGTTAATACATACATAAACGCATCTCAGACTCTAATTAATAAAACTGATATTAAAAATTACTTCTCATAACAATTAAAATGAAGACTGAAAATAAGCAAAGCTGAAATTTGTATTTTCTGAAAACCAGAGGAATCGAGAATGACTGCGTGAGCTTATGATGTCATTTGCTCTAACAATCGTGATTATTAAATAAGCCCAACCCAATTTTTCAACAAAATAACGGGCTTGATCTCACAGCTTCTTTCATCTTTAATGATAGAACAAAACCCTCTTGTTCCTCCACGTTTGACTTTATCGAAACTTCTACTATACTCGAAAATCTGAGCAGGAGCGGAAAATATTGCACAAAAAAGTTTACTGAATATTTTCAATTGAATCAAAATGAAATGCTATAATTTCATCTAGAGAATCAACAATCCAACTCTCGCTTAAATCTCACAATAAAATATCATCACCAAAGAGAACAAATTTCGATTCACAACACAAACTACAGGAGTTGGTGAGTCTTCTAAAAAATAAGAATGTGGATACTAAATGAGTGAAATAAAAATTTACCTTCGGAAGAGACGCCAGGCACTGCTGCTTAACATCCCACACCAGGTCATGTCTGTAGAACTGGAGGCACTTGTGGATGTTGAGGTCGGGAACATGGATTCGTATGAGGACCGCACCCCCACCCTGGTCATCTTCACAGACCCCACCGTTCCCCCCACCACCACCAGTACTACCCTCCTCCTCACACATTCTCATACTCTCCTCAGCATTCTTCCGCATTGCCCATCACAACAACTGTCACACTTCACGACTATTAAAACTCACTAACAACGAATCCACAAAGAATCTGTCAGTCCCACTTTAACACGTCTCCTCACTATCCAGCTTCTTCTGATTCGAAAGGTTCCAGGCCAATAAATGCTGAATTTGCACGAGTTTACTCAATCCAGACACCTGAAAACATAAAAACATAAATTCGAGTTAGTCTTTGTCTCAGCATTCTCTGTCAACATAAATTTCATGAAAAACAAAAATTCTCAGGAGGTTATTATCGCTTCTAAATGAATTCATTTCTCTACCAAATCATAAAGCATAAAAGCAAAAGCATTATCAAACATATTTCGATTAGGTTTTTAACTAACGAGTAAGTACAAAATACTTGTCTACGCGTTCTCGGTAAACATCTCATGGGATTACTACTTTAATATTACTTTACTATGAATGAAACACTCGACACTCGACAATACACTCGACTACTGTTTAGACACCTCATCAGCTACACTATCGCAAATTGAGCGATTTACCTGTGTTTGTGTATAAATGAAAGCTTCTCCATGTGCTTTGTTTAAAGGTTCTTGGATCTCTTGATTGTTTACAACAACTTTGAATGAATGCAAATCTCGCTTATCGATGATGGTACACTCTGTACACAGACTGATTTAAGTCTAGCCGACAATAATGCGTACGACCAATGCGATAACTACACTAATAATTAATGTCCACCAAGTGACCACTGAACTTTATCTTGACCGTGGATAACGCGCTCTCAAAAAAGCGGACTTGTGTGCGCTTCGTGTTATTTGCGTTTGGCGCGGCTTTCGTAATTAGTAAACTGAAGAGTGGCCGACTGAAAGGCAGGGAATCGCATAAATGAATATGACCCACCACCACGGTGGGTGGTCTCTGGTCACAGACTCCGCTTCTACTCGCTCTCCTCTCTTTTAATAGTAGAACTAAAATTCACTCTCACCACCACCACCGCGATGATTGTGTCCAGGTAAATCACACAAAAGTCGAGTCTGAATTGAATTATTTTATTGGGGCATATGTATGTGCGTGTGTGTCGGGATGGGAAAAGTTTTTTAAATGATCTGGAGGATGATAGAAGAAGAGTAGTAATTTTTAAGTTAAGAAGTGAAAACGCAGTGTGTGTGTGGGAAGTCTGGAAAGTCAGTGTGAACTGTGGAATAGAGTGACAACAGAAAGGAAGACGGTTTGTTCCAGCCGACCGACATGGAATTTGATCAATGAATCTTGTTCATTCGAAGTCTCCGAGAACGAAGGTCCCGAGAAGAAGAAGTAGATTCGGTTCTACCCGAATTCGGGGAAGGAGGAGGAGGTGGTTGGAATTGTATATGTATGTATGTAAGTGTACGGATGCTGAAGCTGGTGTTCTCTCCAGGAGAATTCTAGGAGAGAGAAGTGATCTTCTTCTGTCAAGAAGGGTCTACCCACACGGTCTCTTGTATACAGATTACAGAGATATACTTAAATGCATAGTAGAAGCCGACTCTGCGTTTACGGACGCTTACATATATATGGAGAGAAACTCTCATGAGTTTGATACAAAGAGAGATGAATAAAGGGTTCCTCGCTGTCTCTCTCTCAAACTCCCGAATCCGGGTAGAGTGAGTGAGTACACACACTACACAGTACTACACACACATCTTCCTCTCTAGTGTATTCAGTCAGCATATTATATGAATACAAGCATGATATTGCTGCACATTGTGTACCATTATCTCTTCAATTCCAAAATAAAAATGTCTGTGTGACGTGTGTACTGTTGTTTACCCATGCTTGTTTTAGTTGGCCATGCAATTTAATCAAGTTTCGCGAACGCTATTGTACAATTTTGAATCGCTGCTGAGTGATATGATGATGTATAATATGATGGATAAGATCTAGAAGGTCCTACACTGCGTCTAGTCTGTGTTTCAACTAAGCGAAATAGTGTTACTTATAACTATTTTATTTTTACCTGGAGTTTCAAGCATTACATAATTTAGTTCACAAGAAATAATTTTTGTGAAATATCTTCTCTGCTTTTTGCTGAGAAATGTGTTTGCTGGAAATTACGAAGTAGAGAAATATGCTGCTTCATTGAGTCTTAAGAATTCATGCGTTTAGTCTTTCTGCCTTTTGTTGATGATCTTTGAGAATTCTGAACATTATATAGGGTTTGTATGAAATGATGAAAATACGGTAATTGAAGCATTCTTATGTTTAATTAGAGTAATCAAGTAAATTCTCACTATGCATAGTTAGTTAAATCTTAAATGTTCACGAAGAATACGTGGTATAATGTTAATATATTGAGGAATCCACATCTCAGAAGAGAGGCCTAAAAGCTAGCCCGAGAGGAAATGCTTGAGCTCAAGTGAACATTTGCAATTTCGGTGTTATATAGGGAGAAGGGAGCGGAAACTTTCTTTTTCATATATAGAGATGAGGTCAAAGCCCCTTTAATACCCGGCTCCTGATACTTTCACTGTGGGCTTCTCTCCGGCACCACCACCACCACCACCACCACCAGCTCCGACATTCGGGGACTTAGACTTTATTAGACTACACGCTCACACACCACTCCAAGAGTACACATTGCCACTCCCACTGGAGCAGAGGAGACTTTTAGGACTCACACTCGGTGACTTTGTACTTTCTCCGGTGCGGATTCAATCTGTCTGTTATGTGTATCTTGGTAATAATATTGGGTTAGAGAGGTAGATAAGATAGAAGCTTAGTTACAACTTGTACATTGAATGAATATAATATAATATTATGAATGTCTTTTTGTGAGGTTATGGTATAGTGTCCTATACATAGCCATGTCATGTTTCGTATATCGTGCTCATCAATTCATGTCAGTCTTGAAGAGATAGCAATGAAAGTCGAGAAGATGTGTATATATAAGATGCACTGCACATGAACTTCGGATGAGAGCTTGTGTTGTATGTTAATGAAGTGAAGAAAGGAGAGTAAATTGTGACTCAAGAGGAAATCTCAGGTGGGAATGAAACGGCTGGAGATGGCGTGAACAAAATCAGCTAAAATTTAGTGCGTGTGGTAAAATAATAGTGAAAGCATAGAAGCGTGTATTGTTTGCTTTAGGTGGTAGGTTTTATAGTCCTATACCTTGTCACTGAAGAAGAGAAGATATATGTGTATGTACCGTATAATATGTTATTGTTATGCTGAGAGTTCAGGTAAGGTCGATATGCAAAAAATATGGTTCCGAGAAAAGAAACAAAAGAAGCTCACACTGATAACACTGATAAGTGTAAAGGTTAGCAGAGGTACCACAAACGAAAAGTAGGACGAAGAAGATTGAAAACGAGAGTTGGAACAGAATGCATGTGACATGGATAACTTGGACAAGTGTTCTCTATTGCATGTTTGCATGTGAGGCTTAAGCAAAGGAGAAGAGTTTTTATATAGAGAGAAATTGAAATGAATTCATGATAGAAGTATAGTCACTGCGAAGACACGTTTGTCTCCTTGGATGTAGCACGTCATAAATGAACAGAGAGGTGCCGAGGTTACTAGTAGCTTACACTTCTTAGATTGAAAAATTGAAAGACAGCTAAGTAGACTGGCGGAAATAAATTCAGACTAGGTTTCTGAGACAGAGAATCGCTTTGTGACGAACATGAGATGTACTTGATACTTGATCGCTCATAAATAAAGTTAAGAGTTTGAGAGTCTTGAAATAAGATTGAAATGAAATTTAGGTAGGTGGAAAGTGAACTATAGTAGTTACGATAAGAGTGGCGTTTGTTTTGAACCATGTAAGTCATTTGGAATGTCATTGTTGGATGTGCAAATTGTTATTTCCAGTAAAGTCGTCTCCTGGGAGATTGAATAGGGTGGTAGGATATTATTCTATATTTATCGATCCAACATGAGAGCCAAACTCCTCCTGCCTTCCTCGTCTCTTTCCCTCTCCTGTCTTTCTCTTTTCTGGAGAATACTTTTTGGATTGGAACCAAAAACGGGACTGCTGTTACCGAACGAACTTTCCAAACTACTCCTCCAGACAAACAAGACTCCTCAATGGTTCTAAACTGAATGATTTTTCTTGCCACAATATCTCTGTTCTTCTGTACTGAGAATGCCACATGAAGACTGTCTTCTTATCCAAACATTTTTTATGTCCTACTATTTCTACACGCTGTGAGGGTTGCGACTGTTAGAATCAAGTATACACATTATATAATATATAGTCACATTCAATGTGTATACATACACCAGGGTGAAACTTCAATTCTCCAAGCACTAAATAAAGTACTGTCTTAGAAAGTACTAAAGTACCCTCAATAGTGTCACCAGTAGGAATATTTCTTTGCTTTAAGACATTCACACACGCATATACACGATGGTACAGTCTAATGTATGGTTTTACTGTTAGGTGCTTGATATCTTGGCTATATGTGGGTGTGATATAAACAACTACACGCATAGTTTACAACTTAGCATGCAGTTTTTTAAACCTCACACATTGATAAGACCGTGTTGTAATGTTGTAAAAACTCATAGTTTCCTTGAATAAAGATGCAGATATGTATCTATGTTGAAGACAAGTATGAGACAAACCTATCTTATCTGCCATCACTTACACGTTCCACCTTCAACTCTAAGCCATAAACAAAACAAGATAAAAAGATAATTCACTCTGTCCTTAAAATAAGACTTGTTTCATAGATTGGTAATCCCATTTGTAGGATCTTAAGATGCTCGCACGATTCATCACTTGAAAGGAGTACTTTAAATGAAAGTAAGTACGACTAGGATTCCTGTGGCTTATGGAGTAATGCTGTGAGCTTGCAACAGGGCCCTGGCTGTTGAATTGTTTAACATCAGACGTCCTACGTGAAAACATGAGCTAATGTGAATGCAGCTATTTTGTTATATATTAGTTACTAAAATATCAGATCAGTTGTAAGTAGTGTCATCTGATCCCATTGATATTACGAATTGCTGGTGTGAAGAAAGATCCCTAAATGGCAATCTCACTCACATCACTTATTCGCAGTAATCGAAACATTTCATTTTGCGCAACAATACTAAGGTTCGTGCTTTAGATTTGTGTTTCATGTCGAAAGCAAATGATGCATTAAAACTGACAACAAGTGAAGGATCGTAAGTTTTAATTGTGCAACATCAAACAAAATATATACGCATTAATATATAGTGTCGAGAGTTGCTGCAGTAATTACTTCTTGTAAATGTAGATGAAAACGCACGGAAGTATATAATGTCTTAGTAAACAAAAATTATTTAAAAAATAGCTTACACACTTGACACCCTTTACAAACAGACGATAAATATCTAAAATAATTGCCACTGCCAATCTCACCTAAAATCTTATGAAAATCTTTTGAAAAGATGATATAAATGAAGAAATTGTATGTAGCCTGGCTACATTTACATATATACTCAACGGGAACCTTATTAATTCAAACAGATCATGTATAAAGCGATAATTTATTTTTCAAGGTGAAGGTAAGGTCTTATGTTCCAGTAAAAATATTGTGTCTATCCATGATAATTTTAGTTCTAAAAGCTATCCAGGATGGTAGAATTGGTAGATATGATAATTAAATGGAATATAGGAAAACACAGGAGGTTTATTATAACTTATAACCATGTAAGTATTTATAAAGGCGTATATGCGATTTTAATTTGTATGCGAACATGCGAGTCCAACTAGTGTATCTCTATATAACTACTCAGGAAAAGGTGCAATTAGACATGGAGAGATCACACAAAGAATGAGATAACGTGTCCTTTATCGAAATGTTTATGACTAAAAATACTGCAATATTTGGCAGGCACGCCCAATCATCATTTGAATATGCTTTGTATCGTAAGTAATCCCCGTGAACCCTGTTGTGATCGGCTTACAATTTTACACAAAAGTTTACTTGTGCCAAAGATTTAGAGTATATTTTACAAAAAGTTGAATGTATTTGTTTGTCTGCACTCACTCAAGAACGAATGAATTGAGTACCAGAGAGTGAGTGAGTGATAAATCACAGAGTGCTAACACAAATAACTGGAAAGAAATCACAAGGGAGCAAATTCAGGAGTCTTGTAAATGTCAATCTGTAAGTAATAACCGCAAATGCTGAGAATACGAGTCTTTATTTAGGGTTTTTCGTAGCTGTATGAAATATCCACGCATGAAGTATCTGCCTTAATTCTTCTACATTTTCTATTAATAATTCTTCCTATTAGGATTGGCACGTGTGTAAACTCGTATCAATTGTTAATGCTGTGTTTACAAAATACTATGGATCGATGATGTTAAAGGGCTATACATTGGCCTTAGAAAACATACAGTCGATACGAATTAAATGTAGTTAAAATAAGGCTTATAGTTACCAGAATCATTAAATTATGAAAGATGATTACTTACACTACCTCTTTATATGCTCAAGGAATAAGGAACAATTGATAACTTGAGCTTCCAAAAACTTCTGCTTCAGTATATGTCTGAAAAGCCAAGATGTCCTTCAAATTTAAGATTATTCTTTTAGATACCAAAGTGTGTCGAGTAATTCATTTAATCTCTGGTATAGTCCACTTCTGAGCAGAGTCAGCCAAAATGCATTACAACACGTATACTATCTACTTGAACTGGAGATGGACAAGAAACAGAAACTTAAGAAATTTCTCAATTTCCATTTGGCTGGGGTAACCAAGAATAATAAAAATGTGAAGTTGAAATCTTGAAATAACGCTCCCATTACATGTAACTTGTTACTGTGCATTGCTGTGCTCGCAACTACTCAAAAAAGACATCTTGACCTCAGGCAAGGAGCAGGGACGAAGTTCAAGGCTTGTGCATAGATATTGATTGACTCTGATAAGAAAATCTAACTATTTTGCCCTAATAAATAACTTCCTGTGTTTTTATTGTTCTCGAATAGTATTCAGATTTCCCTAACACTCTACATCGTCAGCAAAACTCTCAAGGATCGAAAAATGAAATGAACACACTATACTACAATACTAGAAACCGTTTACTAGGTTTGGATTTCTATTTCTGTCTCTTAATTGTTGCTTGTATTCGTAATTTGATTTTTTAAACTAGTCTTTCTTTAATGTTCGAAAAGAAATGGTACGCTTTATGTATTTGTTCTAATATACTGATATAGCGCATTACAAATCTTTGCCTATTAGTTAATTTATTAATTAGATATCTGGATAATTTATATATTTCCAGATACGTAGATTTGGATTTGGCAAGTGCGTGCACTTATGTAACTGTACAAACTGCGAGTGAAACATTCAGACGCAGATGCGACCGAAAACCAAGCATTGCTTGCTTTACTATTATGCATAGCATGATGATGTTAAGGTTTTAATTGTAGTTTCTTCGAATAATGATGACCACATGATGACTAACAATGTTAAAATTCAATATGCTGCGAACTTTTTCGCATGTTTGTATTACTCCCCGTAGTGTAGTTGGTCTTTAAAATAAATATAAAAAACCAAAGTACGCTATGAGGGTCTCAATATGATAAATTATTCAAAGATGATAAGGGAAAAGAGATCGATTTGGTTGTGTACAGTTGCAGCCGGACTTATATAGATTATTCGGTAACTGATAGACTGCTATCGAAAAAATATATTATATTATTAAAGGGCGGATACTCAAAAACAATCTCCATATAGTTTTATGTTCGTTTAGCATGATGAAGCAATTCTTGACGCTAATAAATGAAATATTCCTTTTCGGCTTCTTCAGCATACTCGCAGACATAAACCATGTCTCACTGAAATAATGATAATGAATATTAATGAAAAATGAATACTTCTAAAGTGTAGGACAGCTATAAATGAAAATCATCAGTAGATGTTGGCAATACTTGGTTTAACACACTAGCCGATAGCCGACGATGCAAGGGAATAGAAAAAGAGTGTATACAATATTTATAAACGTAATATGATATGATATAAAAAGGTCACTAGACACTAGGAAAACAATATATAGGTACATTTTCGGAATTACAGAACTCACATTTCACTGGCAAAAACTGTAACTGTATAGTACATAGTAAAATTAGTAAATTGCATTTTTTATTTTGTGCAAGAGTTTACTATAATGTGTTCCGTATTATTTCATGAACTTATTTTACAATTCACATTGCAAGCTTATTAACCTAATCTTAGAAAGCAAACTGCAAGCAATTGCAAATTAAAATGTAGAAAAAGGCACAAATACTGTTTTGGTTGTTTAATATATTATTACCTTGCGTCTGTTAATCATGTATCGTTAACGATTAGATCAATCCCATCAAGGACTCTGCTATAGCGGTTTGGTACTTATTGTAGTATCTTTCTACCAAAAAGATGTCACGATGTAATACTTCACACACAGCTAGAATGAACTAATAAATCTGACATTGCTTCTCATTTTGTTTCGCACAAGGTGATGTCTGCAATCCACTGGCAAAGTGTTATATGAATACAAACTGCTATCTTAATACTTGAGTTTGAGATGGCCAAGAGCCTATCAATACTGTAGTGTTGCAGAATAATTCACTTACAACTGATAAACTAAATACGAATCACAATATGAATCCCAACAGTAGACGAAGTAAATGTACTAGGGTGTTTTGAAAGTGTATGCCACTCAAGTAATACGTCCCGTTATGTATCTGAAGATATCTTCAATCACAGAGAAAAATATTCTAAAGATATTCAATCAATAATTGCAATACAATGAACTATGCAATTGACCGAATGTTAAAATACGTTTCTTCTGAGGTTGTACTACAAAGTTTAGGGTATTTAATCCAAAAAATATACTGTTTGTTTGGCATATGAGTTGTTGTTTGTTTCTAAAAAGTGCAATTCCACATTTGTAGTGCTACTGGAGAGCTCCTTGGAGCTCTTGAAATCGATCCATTTGCCAGTCACTTTATGTTTGACACTTTCACAAGTTGGGGTCTGGAGAGAAAGCATGGATTGTCTAGTTGGTAAACCAGGGAATGAAAAGGGTTGGTTCTACTGTATTGATATAATCGTGCACAGAAATGAGTTGTATTTTATTCCTGAGGATGAGACACTCAAGTAAGTTGTGCACGAAGTTCTTTAGCTCACGAAGGGTTGAGTCGAGTATTTCATTGCTTTGTTGTAATTGAAGAGAATAAAGTTCTGGGAGTTGGTGGTACCCACAACTCTCAGTGAACGAGTGGATGTTACGTGATGGCGAGACAAATAGAGACTGACGAAGGAATTGAATGAAGATCGAAGAGAGAACAAGGCTGAGAGTGTAGATAGAATGTACAGAACCACCCCCACCCTCGAGACTAGTTGGTTGGTATGTTTGCTGCCTCGTTGTTGGGCTTTAGGAACATTCTTTGCGTTTTAGAGTATACTGTACAATTGTCCAACAAACATATATTATTACGTACACACATACTCACAAGACACGAACAACTTGCATACACACATACATGCATATTATATGTTCAGAGACTGCTCACCACACATGAAAGTTCTTTCCAGAGAACACTTTTTAATATGCAATTTGCCTTGCCATATGCAAGAATTTGGGGCACAGACTCTGTTCTACACATTCGACATTTGAGTATTCAGCATTCGCATAAAATTTATATGGTTGCAGTTTGTGCGTTGCGTAAAACGAGAATCCTTCAAAAATACATTGTTTCAAGTCATCTCTTTGTACGGATTTAAATAGGATGTGCTTAAAAAATGATGGTCATTAGAATTGTAATGTAATTAGTTAATACCTGTTTGAAAGCTTATGATCATCGATGATGAATTTGCTTGAAAAGATTCATACACTACATAAAGTACCTATCGTTGATCGTATCTTCGTCGTTGTAAATGACATTCCCTGTCTCCTCACGCCAGATCAAAATTATTACAAAAAGATGCCAGTGAGACGACACCTAATATTCTTGCACAGGCAGTCTTTGAGATTCATAGTTTTTAATTTAAGCTGTGCTTAGGCCAACACTACATACTCTCGCACAAATCCCCACATATCACAAGCGGGGCAATGACAGAATGCAGTTTCCTGATTTTATATTGCAGATTCAAAATCTACAAGTAGCACTATAGCCAGCATAGTTTGATTGGCAATAATAAGTAGACGAACATTTGTGATCGAAGCCAATAGAATCTATTATATGATTAATTAACATTACGAAATATCCAAAACTAATTAAAATGTGAGAGAAATTATTATTTAGCAAAATGTAAGGTGTTCAAAGGAAGGTAGAGACAGGTTAATGATGTAAAGCTATAAATCATTATTATTTCATTGTCGAAATTGAATGAGCATTGAGTATTTTGATGGTTTCGATTCTACCTGACCTGCACCGCATGAAATGATTCATTCAGTTTCCGTATTACCTGTCAATTATCCTCATTACAAGCGCGATGCATACTTACTCAGAAAGTAAAACTATACACAACAGATAATCTGCCGCCATAAAGTTACTTGTCATTATTTCTATTCGTCTCCGTTTAAATGCTCATGCATACGTGCCACACATTCAGTTCAATTAGTAAAGAAATGAAGAATGCAAGTTGCATGCAAGAATCAATCAATTGCAAAGATGAAGAACCCCATGTTTTACTTTATTATGTGCGTTATTGGTAGTTTCAGTATGTTGTCAGATAGATTTTTACTGAGAATTTCGCAGTATCAGAGATCAGAGCTACTACACATAAATGAAGATTTTTACAATTCTTTGTTGTGTAGGAAATAGAAGTATTGCACTTTTTAGCTCTTTTTCGTTAACATTTGATGACATTTAAATTGCCATTAGTCAGGTTTTATGGAACTTTTTTACTAGATATCCTCGCTAGTTTAATAATAGTATTCTCACCATTGCAATAACACACTATCCTTTAGCCTACGATGATTTCACCTTTATTGTAAACACTTCAAGCTGTAAGCATTCGAAGGGAAGTTATACCTGTCACATATCTATGGAATGACTTGACAGACTTTCGTTGACAGACAAACAATTGTCATATTTGTATGTACGAGAAATCGGAGGCACAAAGAAAATATCAACATAATGTTCAAAAGCAGATTTTTTAGTGAAAGAAGAATGTGTCGCTGAAAATAAGGACAGAAGTTCAAAGCAAAACAAACAAAAACGGAACGCAGGAAATGATACAAGTGTGGAGGATGACGAGCCATGAACCCACAACAATAACAGTGGTGATTATTATTAGCAATAGAAAAACACACTACTTAAGTAACTCTCACTGTCATTGAAACCTCTAACCACTTGAACATTTAGCATTTAACAAAAGAACTTTATGTAGCGTAGTCAACTTTAAACCTGCGATTAAACAATGTCATCATAAATTTCTAGTCAAGTATATTATTTTGCTTCATAGAGGAGGGAGTCAATTTGTACTTTATGACGAAGAGTATTCTCTCTTACTCCTCACAAACCATTCAAGTGTTGGATAGATGAAGTCTTTTGATAGATGCTTTATTATTATTATTTCATTTTCCAACAATGGAGCAAAGGTAATGAGGATGATTCTTGGTAAATTTTCCCACAACTTTCCCTCTCTCTCACCAATGAATGACTTGGCTAGTTGAAGTTAATTTCTTATTTTAAATTTAAACGGCTGACAGCCAAAACCTGTACTATGACTTTGTAACGGTTAATTCTACATGCTTAATTATTTGAAAGACACTGGGAGAAGAGGATCACAGTATCAAAGTCTCTGCATGTATGTACATATTTTTCGTCATCTGCAATTTGCTATATCACATTCTCGACTTAGGTTTCCTTGCATGCAACTCGGATGTACTGCTGTGTTTAGTAAGTAACTATCAGTTATTATCTTCTATACAAAAGAAACTGACCATCTTTTGTGTCTTCAATCTTTGCTGATGATGATGAAGCAAATGTTACCTCATCTTCCTCATCGACGGTTGCAAAAAAACGTTGTTCATGTCAAGCTGATTTAACTCAACTGCACACAAATTCAATTTCGCCAGTGACCATACCACAGTATCACTGAAGTATCAATTTTACACCGACCAGTCTTTCAAAAGAAGATATAGAATACATAATTGTAGGAGTGTATGCTATAGTCATTACTGCAACTTACATCTGTGCTTCGTGATTTGATTTCAAGAGAAGATTGGTGTACTACTAAACGTACGGTGTGTAATATTATGCTGCTAATTACTATATTGCCAAAAGTCTAGGATTATATTTAAATATACAAAAGCGTGCGTGCATTTAGGTTCAATCAAGTTAAATAATTATCCTGATGCTTCCTGCCTACACCTTCTATAGTCAACAATCTCACAGCTATTAACTTTTATTACATATCTACGATATTAATTCATTTTTATTAATTTAATAATAGCAACAAACATTCATAACGGTAATTTGGTATTGAACAGGAATATACATATATATATATTGGTCGCACGTGCTAATGCAATTCACGTTAACTTTTCTTCTGTTTCATTTACTTTACCTGCAGAAAAATTCCATCAAAGTATTAAAATATCTTGCACTGAAAAAAATATGTCTTAGTGGACAACGAGTACACTAGTTTCTCTTTAACTTCCAACTATTAACTATTCTCGAACGGCCATGAAGTTATAATCGGAGCTAGCAGCTTAACCAGCACTCCAGTTCACTTGGAGCTGTTTGAGAAAATTTCCTGACACATTGATGTCAGTAATGGACCAATTTGTGACAATTTAGTAGTGTGTTGTGCGTTAAGTTGGCAGTATATTGCGGTTGTATAGTTTGTTTAAGGTCAATTGACAAATTAATTCAAGTCCCTGTAATGGTAAAGAAGGAGAGACAGAAATACTTTAAGGTTGGTAAAGAGAGCGTAGCAGAACGAATTACAATTTGGTCACTTTATAGTACTTTATACCACAGGGACTTGCAGAGTATAATGTCCGCGCGAGAATATCACAGTTATATACATGTTTAGGGTGACTGTTATGTATGTGAGTTGATCTTGCTAATAGATAACTACAACCGCAAAGATACGGAAATTAAGAGTTTGGTGATTAAAATTAAAGTGTGGTTCTGAATTATTCTACTTACATACATATATTTTAGTCTGTTTATGTTCGTAAAAAGTAGTCTGTGTCATTGTTGGAAAAGGCTAATATGCATGAATGTTGCATGTCCATTGCTGGTTTATCTGTTCATCAATGGAAGCTTGATCACTGGACTGTTGAACTCTGCTTCAGTTCGATTGTGAACTGGACACAATATTAGCCTTGCAGTTCATCTCTGAAATACATACGCCTTAAATGTTGAACATATTTTGAGCCATCTCCATAAAACCTTTATGAGAATTAGCAAATAGGATGTGATGTGAATTCTAGGCTAAACAAAAAGTTTCACCAAAAATAAGTTTAATTCACTGCACACGGATTTTTAGACTCAAGTCTCGGTGTCCGGTTCCAATTTTCAGATCACTGGTCGTCTTGCCTGCTAACCAATTCTATACGTGCATGTTGTTTAAAGACCAAACCCTACAAAGCTTTATTTCCTTATTATTTTCAGCAGTTGTCATAGTTGTCACATAACACAAGAGACAGTGCATGACCCTGACTTTCATGGTCTACGATGCATGCATATGTGTATTCGTATGGGTTTAAAGCAGTGATAATACATTATTACCGTAAGAATTGTGAACAGGCTATATACATCTATGTATGCTATCGCACATCAAGTTATAAATCTTCATAAATATAATCGAACATTAGAAGAAATAAAAATGGATGTGCTTTTATCGTAACGACTCTTTCTTGTCATGCAATTTTTAAGAGCCATTTCAGTCTTTCCTATTATAGTCTTGAACCTGTAGAAATCACTAAGTGGAAATATTATAAAAGATATTAAACTTTATAAAATTATTAGTAATACTTATTTACTAATCCACTTTATTGCTTGCTGTGTCATTTAATTGTAATTTAAAGTATTTAAACTGCATGAGCTTTGTCTAAAATCCATTGTTTCAAGTAACTTTAGAAGCGTCTGTAAGTCTAACTTAACAGTTTATTTTTATCCTTGTCCTTATAGTTATGACAAAAATCAATTGTTTAGTCGATGTGGAAGTTATATTACTTCTAGACGAGTTATAGACGTTAAATCAAAAGTGTAATTTATTTCCTACTGGTTCTCTACACAAAAATATTTATTGAATGACACAATACAATCTAACAGTGCTGCATTAATTTTATATGCACGGGAATCGTTCATGATGATGAAAGTTGAAATTTGAATTGACAGTATAATGTCTATGCATGTATAAATCTACAGTTTTTTAATGTTTCAATTAAAGATTGCGTAATCCTTAATAATAAAATTGTACGCAATGAAACCCGTAAGCACAATTATTGTTTCTTTATTTCTGACTCACTCTGTTGGCATTTTTGCTGTGTGGCTATGTTTATTGTTTGTTTTGTTTATTCTTTCTTATAAATAAATATGATATGCTGTGCATACAACTTAATATTAACAGTAAATTTCAATCGTGCACAATTTATGATTGTTAGATGGGTTTCTATTCAATCAAGTTTGAATCGAAATTTACCAAGGTGCATTTTCCTGACAATCCAACCTCCTCATTCATGTTTAGTATCATCAATGAAGATGAATCAGTACGATTTGTTCTTAATATCTTCAAATAAACTCCGCCATAGCCCACAATGATTTTGCTCAGAAAGAAAGACATTTCATGAGAAATTCTTAAAGAAGAACGAAATAATGTGTGCCTGTCTCATTTGAATTCAATGTATCAATTATTCTATTATTAATGCGAGTAACGACTTTACTTCGTTTATACTGATCCTGTTGGTAAAATTAAATTTTTACTAATAAATGGAAACGTAAGAACCAAGCCTTTTGTAATCTTCATAAAGAATATCAATGGCCACAAGGACTTTACCGTGAACTCAATTCCTGCAATATCAATGGAACAAACTGTTTGTATGCGTGTGTGTGCATTGTCTTGTGAAAAGCAACTCGCATCTAACATTATGCTAACTTCAAGATGCACTGGCTGACTAAGAGATGAGACTTTTGTGACTCAATATACAATTGCATTCATATGGATGGTAAAGTTGGAACTTTTAACGACGAAACTTTTAAACTTAAATAACTCTCAACTCTCAGACAGTGGAATGAGAGCCATTTATTTGCCGATGGGCCACCTTGATGACGACGATGACTGAAGAGTGCCTCAAAAGTATAATTATTCATAATGATCCTTGTATTTACATACTCAAAATTGCTGACCTGTTTATTAATCTTACTTTTCTTTTGTCCTTCCCTTATCTTGAAAAATTTCGTAACTAGCATTTAACATCTAAAAACTTCAAGCCAACCCTTCAATTAAAAACTGAGTGGAATTTTAAAGAGTAATGCATTACAATACAGTTGTAGAATCATATAGTATAATATATATATTGCATATAATTTGTGACTAATAGAAAATACCTTTATTTGGGATCAATATATTTCTACGGAATTGGATCGTATTTTAACTATTTAAATACTATTTGGAAACTGATATTCTACAAATACTTTGTGGCTGTATGAAAAGTTAATTTCTTCTCCTCAATACTCTTAATTCAAATCTACAGAATGTCAAATCATTTAACTGATCCACTGAATCGTTTGAAGGATACAAAATTACAATGAGCGTAATGATACGAGGATTAAGATAGTTTTGATCAATTTGAAAACTTCTAAAGTCTAAGGACATTAAAATTTATGCGACAACGGGCAAAAACACTAGCGTCATGAATCACGAATATCACGATGAAGCAATTTATGATCAAGGGGTGAATATAAGTGTAGCAACCATTTACGACACTTCAAGTCTAGTGTGCCTCAGGTGGGTTAATGAGTCTGTATGGGAATGTTTTAAACTGACAATTAGAAGTATGTGCCGGGCAAACTAAGGCAACATTAGATTCTTCTTATTCATATTATAATATACCTCGCGTATTATTATTAGTATTACCGAAATGTCTACACTTAAATGAGTAACAAATAACAATGAAGAAATGTTAAAGGTACGCGTGTGGAAAGGCCAATAATCTGAGGCCTTTCCGTATTCACCACTGTATCAAGTTTCTACCATGTTCTACCCATAATTTTGAGTAAGTGTGTGAAATCTGTATATTTTTGCGAATAAAAATCGAGTATATACGGAGTACCTAACATACTCTTCAACGTGGGACAACAGATGAGGTTCTTTAAAAGTGAAACAAGGAATATTTGAATTGCAAATTATGTTGTCTTTTCAGGAATATCTATTTTAAGGATCGCGCAAACCCTAAAATGAAATTTATGTTTAGTGACAGATTATTCTTCTTAATTTTTGTCTCTCTTGGGAATGAAAGTTTGCTTTTATAATTCTATAGAGATTTCGACTCAACTACAAAATAAGCCTTTTACTTTTGTGTGTCATATTTGGAGCAGACTTTCTTTTAACACAGGAACTGAATTCAAATTCGTGGAATTTACTTGCTTTTAGCTTCTTCTAGAAGAACGGATGATTGCAGAAGAAACTTGAAGGAAAAGGAGTATATGCGGTTAACGCGCATGCAGAAAAGAACACATACAGGACGATGAAGTGGTTTGGCTCAAAACATTTTTGAAAGATATTTTAACTTCTTATATAAAGTATCAAAAACAACAAGGGCCATATTTGAATCAGATATTAACTAATAAGAATAATGAAATCCGTGAAATTGTGAATAGGAAACAAATGATGGTAGCTCTAGGATACTCAACCTTCAGTTGATGGAGGGATTGTTGCACCATCAGATCACTTTAACTAACACTCATCCCTCAAAGGATTGTTGCATTCATTATGGCCTTAATCTATACGAATAGTACTGAATAGTATTGAATATGACGTGCACAAGAGACAAGGAACAACAATATGACAGTTGAGGTCTGGGCTAGTTGTTGGCGTTGTGTTGTGCATCCCTACAGAAAAGAGTATCCTAAAGGTGCTAAAACTCATGTTTCATTCACTTGATCACAAGATTGGTTGTTACTTATTCCACTACTTTACCGTGTTATGGTACTTCAGATAGACTTCAATTTAAAAAGACAGAATGTGTCGGCTGAGTGGAAGAATAATGAGAGAAGTGCAACAATCAACACAATTAGAGCTGAAATGTTGACACACGAATCATTACCAAGAATGATCAATTGCGATTCATTTGACTATAATCAAATCTTTGTTGTTGTATACAATAAAGATCATTCATTTTGAGGATGATGGCTCAACCTGTGTCAAACATTGCGCTCAAGATAACTTGCATTTCATTATCACAGTATCTAATCCTAAAAGGGACAACTCTAATTCAAAATTAATTGTTATTTTCAACAAGGTCATTATTGTTTATTTTGTCGTCTGCGCGTTACAAAACTTACATTATTTCCAAAATAATATTTAAATAAGACTCGTTTCTTTAAAATTCTTATTGTTGTCAATTTTGAGTGAATGAAATCTTTGAAAGGAGCTCAAGATTTATCAACTTTACTCTCTAAGTTCTTAATTTGTTGATAATTTCTCAATCTACTGAGGTTCTAAGCATACACTATATAATCGTCACCTATGAAAAATCTGCAATGCTTTGTACGTATGCATATCTTTGTATCTTGTAATTTGATGATGCTAACACAATTGACAGTATCGCATTGGCAGAAAGAAATATATAGTTAAGGTTATTGTTTGTCTTTCAATCATAAAAGGCATCCTTATTAAGTTCCAAATATTATGCATAACATATTATCGAGCACTCGTTTTCAAGTTAAAGTGTCTACTTTTCAAGCAAGTAATCTTAAAAATTTGAGATAAAAAGTAATATGGCTTGTAGATCGATAAAGTATGATAGTAATTTGTAATTATGCAACTTTACACCATTATTTGTACGTGTAATAAACTGCGATGGGAAGTCATGATCATTCTGTTCTTAAGAAAAAAGTTCCCTCGAATGCGAGTATGATGAGTCGAATGGCAAGTATGTGTAAAAATCTGTTTATGAAATCAATAATAAATGGATCGAACAAATGATACACGAAAATCACTTGCAGGCTCTAAAAGGAGTCCAATTCTCCAATTTGTAATAAAAAGTGTGAAGGACCACATTCAATTTAAGATGTAATATATAATGGTAGTTGTGGTACTCCGATGGTGAGTGACGATGACCATTTCTTTCAGCTGCCATATCAGCTTGTGAACAAATTACTCTGACATTTTTTATGAGAGAAAGTTAACGGCAAGATTTTAAATTCTTTTGGGTGCATCACAAATTCCCCTTGCGACCTGTAGTCACGATATCCTCGTGAATCAATTTCACAGTTGTGAAAATATGGTAGAAGCATACAAGCTTTAATATTCGATAAGTATAAATGTGGTGACGTGTTTCGTTGTGCTTTAAGTACCTTTATAGTCTTTAGATAAGATTAGAAGGTTTGAATGTTTTTGTTATTAACATGTACTTGCAATTAACAGTATATAAGTAAATGCACGAGTCGTTTAGTGTAAAAGAAAAAAGTTTAGACGCTTATGAGAGCTTTACAAAACTAATGCCAATTAAAGATAAAAAGTTTAACTTGGGAGGTTATTTATGGTACTGTTACAAGTTTGCTGTATAAGAGTGGATCAGTGAGTCTTATTAATAATATCGATTTTCAATGGCATTTGGCTCTCTTGGAGTAGCAGTGGAGCTTGTATCACGGATTTTTAGGACTTAGATAAAAGTTTGAGACGAGTACGTATATAAATAGTAATTGAAAGAGTAAATAGTTGAAGAGAGGAAAACACTTGGCGTCCAATGTAACAGAGTCTAGGTAGTCTCTGCAGAAGCAGCGAGTACTTTTGGCAGGAATGAAGCAATTAGGGAAGGTAAAAATGAAGGTAGGAAGGCGAAGATTGCCGTTTTGGTCACATCTTACGTATTAGCAGCACGACTACCACCGCTGTCAATCTATGATCAGTCTATTTTTATGAGTCCAATGAACCTCGTCTCAACAATCGATTGTTACAGGCTACTTGCCATATAATATATGTGTATTGTAATACTGCAGGTACTTTGTTAGATGTGGCAGGACTAGAAAGGTACATCATTCGATTATCTCCGTAAGTATTTCGAATTTCGATAGTCAATAACAATGACCACAATAAACTAATGCATGATCTACAGTAGAACCCTTTATTGGCTTTACTATATAAGCTTCTTTACCTTTATATTCCATGTCCAGTTTTTTTCCTAAAACGGCGAACTCTATTAATTCTCAGGATAGTCAGGAGATGAATAATAAATTAGTTCGTCCACTGACGGAGATGTGGATCCTGAGAAGCTTCAAAGATCGATCTACATCGCGTGGGTGTGAATGAACGAGCAAGTGAAATACGAGAGGCAATACGAGACAGCCAAATCAGTTAAAAAGCTGCTCGAGGACACAGTCCTTACATTTACGCAAATAGTCGTAGTGTCTTACGTGAATGTTACACATGTTACACACACTACACTACGCTCTCGTTTCTCATGCTGCGTTCATATATATTGGTTCAAGACTTTAGAAGTAATTGCGAATTGATTTGGAATTCCATCTTCCTAATGAACTGGGAACGACATGGCCGTACAGAATGGTGTTATTTTATAGAAACTATTCGCCTCTGGGGCACACCTCATCATGTCTGGATGGTTTTCTCTCAAATGCTCATGAGGAAACCTTACAGATTTTCGTCTCATTATCAACCTCAACTTCATAAATAGAAAACCAGGGATTAGTCTGCTACGAAATGAAAACTTTCATGATAACGGACGAATATCAAGGATCAAAGAATTGGCTTAATGAAGAGCCACCCACACCACAAGGGACACAAAACCACTTTACCACTGTTTATAAAAGTCGATTACTAAACTCAAAATGGGATTTGGATTTGAAGAAGAGGGTGGGACTGCTTTACCTGTGTAACTTTTCCGAAGTGGCATCCAGTATCAGTTATGCGTTTTCTTGTTTGCCCATGCCCACACGCACAATACCTTTAACTTCTAAAAGAAGCCAATTCGGATGCAAATTGTTCTGTTAAAGGCTTTATCGCCTTAAGCTATGCATTGGAATTGTAAGCTTACACTCTTTCAAATTCTGTGTTGCACCGTTTTTTTTCTCATTCTTAGCATTCAATAGCAAAGTTTAATCATAAACGTAAAACTATTACCTACATATATCTAACATAAGGGACTTTAAATTAAAAGCTTTTAATTAACTTCTTACCTGAATTCACCTAATATTACTCTTAATAAGGTCCGTAATTATCCTTACAAAGCCAAAAATCCACTTCAGCCGTCCTTTTCTGATACGGGAAGGATTGCACACACACACACTAGTCCACCACAAACTAACATATTATATAAACTTAATACACCAACGATTTTTTGACTCGCAGGCACAAATGAATTTAAATTCCGTGTATAGTGTTTTTAAAGAAGCTGATGAAAGACAACTCCTTACATGGAATTATATCATTTTAGCTAAACAGCAATTATCAGTTACAGTAATCTTGGAATGATAACCTAATTGCTTAACAAGCAGGCGATTAATTACTGTTGCCGAGTCTGTCGGGGACTCACAAGTAGCAATTTTAGTAATTATATAAGTCCATTTTGCTTGTGTCAAATGACAAAGCATAAATACAAAATACGGAAGACTACATTAATAAAAAATGCATGTGGTTAAATATTTTTTGTCCGTTTAATTAAATAAATCAAGGGAGACGATGGATTCGGAATGTATAATAAAATATTTGTCAGGTCCACCTGGCCAAAAAACTCATAGCACACACAAATCACTATTCATAAGATCCACAGCCTCATTCATCCCTTGAATTCGGATAGAATGTCTTATGCATATTAGGCGTATGGTAATGATGTGAATGGATGATAAATTCTTCAACCTGCCTAAAAAGGACTGGGATGGGCCGGTCAGTCTTTCATAGCCCTGGCTGACTGGAAGTTGACATTCATGTGCTGTGTTGACCCACTGTGACCTTCCTACGAAGAGCTTGTATCGTGCACCGTGTGGACGTTCAACTTTTTTGTACCCCAGTCTTTTGTCTACAGTACAAGGAAGAATTTAAATGCATAGCTGGTTATAATAACACCCATTTGTTGGAACGAATAACCTCTGGCATCCCTCCATCCAAGTGGTATTTACTCAATTAGGAGCTTGCTTGTATAGTTAGTTAATACAACATCCAATTTACTCCTCAAGCTTATTAGAACTTTTAAGTAGTTACTCTCAATATTCATCTGGAAAAATAACTGTGCTTAGAGTTACGTACTGAGTTTGGAATAGATTAAGCAGATTTAAGAGCCTCAACAGCGTAGATTAAAGAGGACGGAAAAGAGAATTTGGTTCAGATTAGTTTCAATTGCCACTTCCTATGATCATCATTCATTGTTCTTTTTTCTACTTGAAGCTGTATATTATTGCATACAAGCATCTGAATCTGTCATGCATCATAGTTCAGAATCCCAAACTGCTATATCATTATGAGTTATGAATTCATTACGGGTCATACTATTCAACGCTATAGCCAACAAGCCATCAATGATCGAAATCGGTAAAGATGAAAAAGATTTAAAAATTTTGCCATCATTTCAGTTGACAGCCCATCCGTTCCCATGAAAAGGTCCTCGTTGTCAATTACGTTGGCAATGTGGGAGCTACTCTTGATTCCCGGCATTTACATAGCATATCGTGCCATCCTCATTTTATCATAGAAAACTACTTTAATATTGATTGTAGTTCGATGATATGCAAGTCTTTCAGTCATTTAAGGAATAAATAATAAGTCGATATTATAACTTTTTGTACTAACATCGTAATTTGAAGTTGCTGAGTCTCAAATCACCCTAAATAATGCAGGTAATTCTTTGATATTATTTATAATAAGGGTAAGTTTGATTTTTTAAAATTCATCACATCCATATAAGAAATTTATCGTTGGCATATAGGCATACATCCCTGCATTGTAACAATATTTCATTCGTATCAGATGCATTCTTTATGTTTCTATGATTGCGATGGCCAGCATAGTATTTGAAGACAAACTTCAAGAATCTTCAAACTGACAGGTTTTAAAGTTTAGGCAAGCATTTGATTTCCGATGGAGAATGGTAGATCACATATAACTGGTTTTGGTCCAATAATTAATATGGTTCGCTAGGATTACAAGGTTTATGTTACAGGAAGTTTTCAGTATCGTTTGCATGGGCACTACTTCTCTTGGCCTGTGTATGATGTAAAGAAGGACTTGAGCATTAGCATTGTTGTTGTTGACGATGATTGTGTGCATTTGTAATAGTTCGGTTTGTATTTGGCAGGAAATGCCATGTATTACATATTCCATAAATGTCGAACTCGAGGAAGACGATCGGTGAATTATAAATCCTGTGAATTCTTTCTACTGATCAAGGTACACAACAGAAACTGGTCTTCTTAGCTTTATCTTGCCATTAAGTAACTGCAACTGCGAAATAACTAATGAAATGAAAAGTTGAAACCAGTCTAGGGAAAAAACATAGCATATCCCGTTACTCCTTACTTCTTACTGTTCTTTCCTGCAGCATCTTCTGCGTGTAACATCACATTCAAGCTTGTGGGTTGCACGATTTATAATCCAGGCTAGATTTTGATTTTTACATCCCTGATCCGCGTTCTCGACTTCGTTAAGAAGTAAACGAAAAGGAAGCAATTAAATGCAACTAATAATTCCTGCTTCTCAACTATTTTATTGTACTTTTTATATAATATGTGATACTGATGATTTTGATGGTTGTATTGCTATTGCACATAGCACTCACTGACATTGACAGTGTGTAGTAACAAGTAAAATGTTCTGTATATATGTTCAAGCAGGTATTTTTAATGAGTGGAGGAAGTGCTGACAGATTCTGAAACCTCAGCACAGTAGACAGCTCAGCAATACTTTTTGCGCACAAGGAACTCGTAAAATTACTCTCAATCTCAATTAATACGGTTCTTTTGGTTAAAAACCCGTTTCACTTTCATCATTTTTTCCTCTTACGTTTAGTAAGTGACAATTTTTCTTGAAAGACTGGCAAATGATCTTCAGCAAGATTTCCGAGATTTAATGTCTGCAAATTCTGGCCTGGCATGACATGGGGTATTGTGAGAAAGACTGAAGAATTTTGGTTTGTTACATCGTGTGAATAAATTGTATCGTATTCTTTTATTAAGAATTGGAAATCCCAGGTTGAAGACAATTAAAACAGTTATTGCGCAAATCAAAATGGTCTTTTATTATATAAGTATGCTGAAACAATCTTATATTGTTAGCCAGTTATAAGGTTGCAGGAGCATCAAATCTAATCAAAAGAAGAATCGTATTTCAAATGATGATTTGCATTTTGTCAGTTGAATGTCCGATTACAATGGAACTCTTTGTCATCTAAAATTGATGTCAATAGGGTGCCCGGAATTATCGGAACGATCAAAGAGTAATTTGGTAATGTCTATATAGATAGTGTAGAGAAGTCTAGACATCATAGGAAATTTTAATATATCTGTATGCCATCTAACAAATCGAACTCACTCATCATCTTTTAGATCAAATGACGCATGATGATTTGGTAAGTATTTTAGCACAAGAGATGCAGACCACACAAATGCAAAACTCTGGAAA
>Ga0194135_10000089_pt1 | contig 49501 bp, 42 predicted proteins | sample LitLau_LLRF_2013_FD_134024 | JGI IMG/M metagenome (GOLD analysis project Ga0194135, IMG submission 134024) | Freshwater sediment microbial communities in response to fracking from North America - Little Laurel Run_MetaG_LLRF_2013 (version 2) | ecosystem: Environmental > Aquatic > Freshwater >...
ATTTTCTATAAAATCTAATGCTTCACTATAAGAATCAAAAGTCAATAATTGGTTTAAAACACGGCTATAATCTTCAGAACTGTTGCCAAAAAGGTTTTTGGTAAAAGCAATTCGGTCATTAAGATCTATATGGAAACCTTTTGCCAGCTTTTCGTTTAGTGAAACCGGTTTTGTTTCTGCCGGAGTTTCTAAAACCGCCGTTTCAATAATTGCTTTTTTTTCTTTAAACTCAGGAACCGCCGGAGTAGGAGTGACATTTTCAAAACTCTCTACTTTTACAAACTGAGCATCTGCATAATTGATTCCAAAATCTTCAAATGATATTGTAACAGGACCTGGTTTTGATGAGGTTTCAGCTTTTGGTTCTTCTTTTTCCGGCTCATTTTCTTCTAATGGTTCCAGTTCAAAAGCAGGTTTAAAATCCGGAATAGGTTTTAAATCATTTACAGTTGTAAAAGAAAGTTCCGGTGCAGTTTCTGTTTTAGTTTCAAAAATAGGTTCTTCGAATTTTTCAATAACCGGTTCGGTCGTAATTTCAGCTACTGGCTCGGGAATATTTTCGATGACAGACTCCGGAATTGCTTCTTCTGGAACTTCAGCAACAATTTCTTCGATAACTTCTTCTTGTTTTTCCTCTTCGTCAATTTCTGGACTAGCTACTGTTTCGACTGGAGTTTCTTCGATAACAATTGGGGTTTCGGTTTTAACTTCTGTCGGAATTGTTTCTTCTTTATCAAAAATAGACTCAATTTCAACGTTAATTTCGTTTTTACCAATTGTAGGTTTTAAGGTGTCGAAATTTTCTTCTACAAATTTTAAAATCGCCAGTTTCTCATACAATTTCTGAGTTTCAAGATACAATTGATTGATATCGGATTTGTTTTTAAGTTTTAAAATTCGATGTGCAATGCTGATTAAATCGGCTTCCAATTTTTTTTTCATAACTGTTGAAATTATAGTGAATAGGGTATTTTAGTATTTTTTGTATTTGAATGTCTTTATTCCCGGTAGAAATCTAAAAGATATTTTTTTATTTCTGTTAATAAGCATTTGCGAATCTCTGATTTGATAAAAATTTTCTACTTTTGAAAAACCGTAAAAACAGCAGTTTTTCACGTCGATTTATTACCAGTACAAAGTAATAAAAACTATTCATTTTTAAAGGTAGAAAAATACAAAATGTTTCTCGAAAATACAGTAAATCACAAAGAACAATTTGGTTGGATTGAAGTTATTTGTGGATCAATGTTTTCGGGTAAAACCGAGGAGTTAATCCGCAGATTAAAACGTGCCCAATTTGCCAAGCAAAGAGTCGAAATTTTTAAACCCGCTATTGATACCCGTTATCATGACGAAATGGTGGTATCTCATGATGCCAACGAAATTCGTTCAACTCCCGTTCCGGCTGCAGCCAATATTTTGATATTAGCGCAAGGTTGTGATGTTATTGGAATTGATGAAGCGCAGTTTTTTGATGATGAAATTGTTACGGTTTGTAATGATCTTGCCAATCAGGGAATTCGTGTGATAGTGGCCGGACTTGATATGGATTTTAAAGGAAATCCGTTTGGGCCAATGCCTGCACTTATGGCAACGGCAGAATATGTTACCAAGGTTCACGCAGTTTGTACCAGAACAGGGAATCTTGCAAATTACAGTTTTCGTAAAACAGATAATGATAAATTAGTAATGCTTGGTGAAACTGAAGAATATGAGCCACTTAGTCGTGCAGCATATTTTAAGGCAATGAAGAAAAATCAGGAAAAATAGATTTCAAATTCAATTTAAGTTTTTTTAAAAAGATGCAGGATAAAGAAAATAAAAGAAAACAGAATCTCTTACTGTTAATTGTAATTGGAGTTGCGTTGGCTTTGGCCGTTTTTTTTCAGTTTTATCTTTCTGAAAATGTCGATAAAGTAAATACTGAAGCAACAGAACTAGTAGCAAAATATAATAAAAACTGTCCGTTGATTATTCAGGAAGGAATTCGTTTAGACAGTGTGAGTTTACCAGAAGAAAGAATGGTTCAGTATAACCTAACCCTGCTGAATGTAGAAAAAGAAAAGGCTGAGGTGAATGTGATACAGCAAGAAATTGAAAAAAGCCTGATAAGCACCGCTAAGGAAAATCCCGGACTTAAAGTTTTTAGAGACAATGATTATACGTTGATTTATAGTTATAGTGATAAAAAGAAAGTATTTTTGTTTTCGATAAAAATATCGCCAGATCAATATAAATAATTTAGAGATTCTGATAAAAAAAATAAAACCCGACAGATTTTGAATTTGTCGGGTTTGTTGTTTAAAAAAAGATTGTTCATTCCGTAGGAATGTTTGATTGATACAATAGATATTGTGTGTTTAATTCCACTAATAACAGGTGTCCTTACAGACACGATGCGAAAATATTACTATTTTCTACCGATGAAATATTCCTACGGAATAATAAATGATACAATTAATGTAAACTTTTAAAAAATAAAACCTATACCCAAACTGGACTAAAGTTCAGCTCTACAATATAAATCGTTCCTTCGGAACTTTAAAGAGCCTTCGGCTCGAACTATTTTGTAGGGCCGGATTTTAATCCGGTTTTAACATGCAATGAGATAAAACAAAACCCGACAGATTTTAAAAATCTGTCGGGTTTGACATGTAATTATGAGTTTAATTTTTCTTAATCTCTTATCTTAATGGTGAGAAATAAATTTAAATGTTTAAATTTTCTTTCTCATTCTTGCTACTGGAATATCCAATTGTTCGCGGTATTTTGCAATTGTTCTTCTGGCAATTGGGTAACCTTTTTCTTTTAAAATTTCTGCCAATTGATCGTCTGGCAAAGGTTTCTTTTTGTCTTCTTCTTCAATTGTATTTTGAAGAATTTTTTTGATTTCTAAAGTCGAAACATCTTCGCCCTGATCGTTTTTCATTGCTTCAGAGAAAAATTCTTTGATTAGCTTGGTTCCGTATGGGGTTTCAACATATTTACTGTTGGCCACTCGGGAAATCGTCGAAATGTCTAGGCCAACCATATCTGCAATGTCTTTTAAGATCATTGGTTTTAGCTTGGTTTCGTCGCCATCCAGAAAGAATTCTTCCTGATAATGCATAATCGCATTCATGGTTACAAAAAGGGTTTCCTGACGTTGTCTGATGGCATCAATAAACCATTTAGCCGAATCTAGTTTTTGTTTGATAAACTGAACAGCATCTTTTTGAGCCGACGATTTATCACGGGAATCTTTATACGTTTGCATCATTTCCTGATAATCTTTAGAAACGTGCAGAGAAGGAGCATTTCGTCCGTTTAAGGTCAGTTCAAGTTCGCCATCCACAATTCTGATAGCAAAATCCGGAACTACATTTTCGGTTACTTTGTTATTTCCAGTGTAAGATCCGCCCGGTTTTGGGTTTAGCCTTTCGATTTCGTGAATTGCTTTTTTAAGCTGCTCATTCGAAACACCGTATTTTTGAAGCAATTTGTCGTAATGTTTCTTGGTAAAAGCATCAAACTGATTTTCAATAATATCAATTGCTAAGTCAACATATTCTGTTGGCGTTTTATGCTTTAATTGCAATAACAAACATTCCTGTAAATCACGCGCTCCAACTCCCGAAGGTTCTAATTCATGAATTACCTGGAGCATTTTTTCGACCATTTTCTCATCGGTATAAATACCTTGAGTAAAAGCCATATCATCTACAATATCCGGAACGCTTCTACGGATATACCCCATGTCGTCAATACTTCCAACAAGGAATTCAGCGATTTCACGTTCTTCATCATTCAGAATAAAAGTATTTAGCTGATTGATCAAATCCTGATGAAAACTAATTGGCGAAGCAAAAGGCGTTTCGCGCTCTTCGTCTTCACTATAATTATTCACCTGAGTTTTGTAATCCGGAGTATCATCGTCGCTTAAGTACTCGTCGATATTAATGTCATCTGCTTCAATTCTGTCAGATTCGGCATCATCATAATCGTCATAATCTTCATTAGCGAATTCATCTGCTTCGTATTCTTCTTCTTTTCCAGCTTCCAGAGCCGGGTTTTCGTTCATTTCTTCTAATAAACGTTGCTCAAAAGCTTGCGTAGGCAATTGAATTAACTTCATCAGCTGAATTTGCTGTGGAGATAATTTTTGTGATAATTTTAAATTTAAAAATTGCTTTAGCATTTATTTTTGTTAAAAGTTTCAAGTTTCAAGTTTCAGGTTGCTGAACGTCCAACAACCTGAAACTTGAAACCTGAAACAAATTTTATAACTTTTTTTTAAAATTCTGCGTTTCCAGGAGTTCTCGGGAAAGGAATTACGTCTCTGATGTTTGTCATTCCGGTTACAAACAATACCAAACGTTCAAATCCTAAACCGAAACCTGCGTGAGTTGCTGATCCAAATCTTCTGGTATCTAAATACCATGATAATTCTTCTTCGTCGATTTCTAATGCTTTCATTTTTTCGATCAAAACGTCATAACGCTCTTCTCTTTCAGAACCACCAACAATTTCTCCAATTCCAGGGAAAAGAATATCCATGGCACGAACCGTTTCTCTTCCTGGTTCAGTGTTGTCGTTCAAACGCATATAAAACGCTTTGATGTTTGCTGGATAATCATATAAAATTACCGGACATTTAAAGTGTTTTTCAACTAAATAACGTTCGTGTTCAGATTGTAAATCAGCTCCCCATTCGTTAATAAGGTAACTGAATTTTTTCTTTTTATTTGGAGTCGAATCTCTCAAAATATCAATAGCTTCCGTATAAGAAACACGTTTAAAGTTGTTTTCTAATACGAAGTTTAATTTTTCTAACAAGCTCATTTCGCTTCTTTCAGCCTGAGGTTTTGATTTTTCTTCTTCAAGAAGTCTTGCTTCTAAGAATTTTAAATCGTCTTTACAGTTATCTAAAGCATATTTAATGACATACTGAATGAAATCTTCAGCCAAATCCATATTGTCGTCAAGATCGTTGAAAGCAACTTCCGGCTCGATCATCCAAAATTCTGCCAGGTGACGGGAAGTATTTGAATTTTCTGCTCTAAAAGTGGGTCCAAAAGTATAAATCTGACCCAAAGCCATTGCAAAAGTTTCTCCTTCTAATTGTCCCGAAACCGTTAAGTTTGTTTCTTTTCCGAAGAAATCTTCTTTATAATTTACTTTACCGTCTTCAGTTCTTGGTGTGTTGTCAAATGGCAAAGCCGTAACTTTAAACATTTCTCCTGCACCTTCGGCATCAGAACCCGTAATGATTGGTGTATTTACATACACAAAACCTTTTTGCTGAAAATAGTTGTGAACCGCAAACGATAATACCGAACGCACACGCATAATCGCTCCAAAGGCATTTGTACGAACACGTAAATGTGCATTTTCGCGTAAAAATTCTAAAGAGTGTTTTTTAGGCTGCATTGGAAATTTCTCAGCATCAGAATCTCCTAAGATTTCAAGTTTGTTCACCTGAATTTCATATTTCTGTCCCGCACCTTTACTTTCAACCAAAGTTCCAAAAACAGAAACTGCAGCTCCGGTCGTGATTCTTTTTAGAGTTTCTTCCGGTGTATTTTCAAAATCAACAACACATTGTATATTATTAATGGTAGAACCGTCATTAAGCGCGATGAACTGATTATTTCTAAAAGTTCTCACCCATCCTTTTGCATTAACCTCCTGAAGCGTCGTCGTACTGTTTAATAAGTCTTTAACTTTTGTGTGTTTCATTTTATATATAATATTGAAATTAAATTATTTGTTGTGTAACAAGTGCAAATATAAACGATAATAATTAATTTTTGAAGCTGTTTCCCGCTCTCCGCTGTATCTTTATGTTTTTAAAGAAAAAACATAAAGGATGCCGCTGCGATCGGGGCTAGGGCTGCAGTTTTCAAAAGTCCTGTTTTGTTATTTCGACGAAGGAGAAATCACATGCTGAGAGCAACGATCGTAATGGAGCTGCTAGTGTGATTTCTCCTTCGTCGAAATGACAAGATTGTATTGTTAATCCCTGCTAATTCGTAAAATTCGTGTTTCCTTCCAATCCGTCCAAATCCTCTTTCTTAGCCTTCTTTTTTTCAAAAGTCAAAACCAGAGCAGGTAATACCAATAAATTTGCAAACATTGCAAACGCCAATGTACAGGAGATTAATCCGCCAAGCGCGATTGTTCCGCTAAAACTCGAAAGCGTGAAAGTAGCAAATCCTAAAATTAAAACAACCGAAGTATAAAAAGTACTAATTCCGGTTTCTCTTAAAGCGCTAAAAACAGATCTTTTTACTTTTCCGTCGTTTTGCGTTAAATCGTGTTTGTATTTCGCCATAAACTGAATCGCATTATCAACCGAAATCCCAAACGCAATACTGAATACTAAAATCGTGGATGGTTTTAACGGAATTCCAAAATACCCCATTAATCCGGATGTAATACAAAGCGGTAAAATATTCGTAATAACCGATGCCATTACCATTTTGAACGATCTGAATAAATACAGCATCAAAGCAGCAATTACCAAAATAGCAAAGATCAATGATTCTATCAAATTGTCAACCAAATATGATGTTCCTTTCTGGAAAACCAGTGCTTTTCCGGTTAAGGTAACTTCGTAACGGTCTTTAGGGAAAATTTTATCAATTTTAGCATGAAGTTTCTTTTCTACTTTTGCCATTTCCTGCGTTCCGATATCTTTCATGAAAGTTGTAATTCGGGCATATTGTCCGGTCGAATCCACATACGCTTTCATTAAATTGTCTTTGCTGTTTTTTGTCGCATTTTTTGCATACGATAAAATAAAAGTCTGTTCCTGCGAAGTTGGCAATTGGTAATATTCCGGTTTTCCATTGTAGAAAGCCTGTTTCGAATATTTAACCAGATTTACGATAGAAACCGGTTTCGAAAGTTCGGGCAAGCTATCAATGGTTTCTTGCAGTTCATCCATTTTGCGCATCGTCGATAATTTCATAACACCTTTTTTGTGTTTGGTGTCAATCATGATTTCAAGCGGCATAACGCCGTTGAACTCTTTTTCGTAAAATAAAATGTCTTTATAGAATGAAGCGCTTTTTGGCATTTCGCCAATCAAACTTCCCGAAACTTTCATTTGCGAAACGCCAATTACACTAAAAACCAAAAGCAATCCATATATGGTGTAAATTACTTTTCGTTTGTTTTTTATCACATTTTCAACAAAATCCAATAAAGTAGAAATGTACGTTTTATTCAAGTGATACAAGTGTTTTTCACCCGGAATCGACATGAAACTGTATACAATCGGAACAATTAAAAGTGTTAGTAAATACACCGAAATAACGTTAATCGAAGTTACTAAACCAAATTCAAAAAGCAAATCGTTACCCGTAATCATGAATGTAGCAAAACCTATTGCAGTGGTTAAGTTCGTCATTAAAGTCGAAACCCCAATTTTCGAAATAATACGCTGCAAAGCTTTGGCCTGATTGTTATGTAATTTGATTTCCTGTTGGTACTTATTAATCAGGAAAATACAATTCGTAATTCCGATTACAATAATTAATGGCGGAATAATAGCTGTTAGAATCGTGATTTTATAATGAAATAACCCAAGTGTCCCGAAAGACCAGATTACCCCAACGATTAAAATACAAATAGAAATAAAAGTGGCTCTGAACGAACGGAAAAAGAAAAAGAAAATCAGGGAAACGGTTAATAATGCCGCGCCAATAAAGAGGCCAATTTCGCCTTTCATATTATCAGCATTAATTGTTCTGATGTATGGCATTCCGGAAACTTTCAAATCAATTCCGGTTGTTTTTTCGAATTTATCGATTTTTGGAACCAGATTCTCAAGAATAAAAGTCTTTCTTTCGGCCGTATTAACAAGAGTTTTGTTAATGTAAATTGCTGAGCGTATACTTCCGCTTTGTTTATTAAATAATAATCCTTCGTAAAAAGGCAAATTGTGAAACAAATCGTACTGTATCTTTTTTAAATATTCCGGATCAAGTGCTTTTTGTGGATCAATAAACGGAGTAAGTACAAATTTTTCGTTAATCGTATCTTTTTCCAGTTTTTTTAAATCGTTAAGCGAAACCACCAAATCGACCTCTTTAGAGTTTTTTAAGCCCGTCATCAATTCATTCCAGGCTGCATAATTTTTTGGTGTAAAAAAATTAGGATCCTGAAAACCAATTACTACCAGATTTCCTTCTTCACCAAATTTGTCTAAAAACGCTCTATATTGTTTGTTTACGATATGATTTTTAGGAAGCAAATTCGCTTCAGTGTATGTCATAGCAAGGTTTTTCCATTGGTAGCCAAGGAAAACAGTTAAAGCAGATAGGATTACTAGTATTATAACTCGGTTCTTAAGTATGATTCGGGCTAGTTTTTCCCAGAATCCAACTTGTACAGCGTTTTTCATAAAATCTTTAAAAATGGTTGCAAATGTAGTGAAAAGTGCTCTAAAATGTAAATAACGAGCTGTAATTTACTTAATGTTAACACAAAACGTTAAGTCATGATTTGTGATGTATTTCTTTCTTTTTGTTGTTTAGTCGGTAGCTTTTCTCATCTTTGCAATTAATTTAAAGCGAAACAAAAATGAATTGGATTTTTTTAATTATTGCAGGACTTTTTGAAGTTGGATTCGCATCATGTCTTGGAAAAGCTAAAGAAACAACCGGAATTATTTCAACATACTGGATGGTTGGTTTTTTTGTATGTCTTTCGATCAGTATGATTTTATTATATAAAGCAACACAGGTTTTACCTATTGGAACCGCCTATGCTGTATGGACTGGAATTGGAGCTGTTGGAACCGTTTTGGTCGGAATTTTAGTTTTTAAAGAACCGGCAACTTTCTGGAGAATATTTTTTCTTTCGACTTTAATCGCTTCGATCATTGGATTGAAGTTTGTTTCTAGTCATTAAATATTGCCCACAGATTTTACGGATTAAAAAAGATTTATAATAATTTTAATTCGTGCTTTTTCGTGAAATTAGTGGCAAAAAACTTTACATAACAATGCAAGAAAACAACACTATAACTTTTATTTTTTTAGCAATCCTTTTATTGCTAATTTTTATCATTTGTTTTTTGATGTATCAATTAATGCAATTTAAAAAAGCAAAAGACGATGCCGAAAAGAGTTTTTATGCGCTCGAAATGAAAGTGAATGATTTGCAGTTAGAAACTCTGGAGTCAAAACTGAATCCGCATTTGTTTAAGAATATTCTAAATTCGATTCAGTCGCACGCATACCAAACCTATTTTGCTTTAGATAAACTGGCCAATGTACTGGATTATATTTTATACGAAAGCAAAAAGAAATTTGTCACGGCAAAAGAAGAAATTGATTTTGCGCTGAATTTAATCGAAATCAATAAGATCAAAATCAGTCCGCTTTTTGAACTAAAGATTAAAACCAATATTAACAAAGAAGATAAACTGTACGATCAGCCTCTGCTGGCACCTTTAATTTCAATTGATTTAATCGAAAATGCTTTTAAACACGCTGATCTGCAAAGTGCCGATGCTTTTATTTCGGTTCTTTTTGAGTTTAAAGACAATGCTTTTTTTATGACCGTTTCGAATAAAATATCAGATAAAAAAGTACTCAAAAAAGAACGAAGCGGTTTTGGTCATGCGACATTAGAACATCGTTTGCGCATCATTTATAAAAACAATTTTAAACTGGATAAGTTTATAGAAAACGATGTTTATATTGCACATCTAAAAATAGATCTCCTTGAATACAAAACTGAAATGCTTGCTTCTGGACGATGAGTTACCGGGATTAACGTACTTAAAAATGCTTTGCGAACAAATTCCCGAAGTCGAAATTGTAAAGACGTATAATAATCCTGAAAAACTTCTTACAGATATTCCAAACCTTGATTTTGATCTCTTAATATCTGATATCGAAATGCCGGGAATGGATGGTTTGCATCTGGCAGAAATGCTCAAAGATAAATTGGTTATTTTTTGTACGGCTTACAAAGAGTATGCGGCCGATGCTTTTAATATTGATGCGGTTGATTATATTACCAAACCGGTAAAATTAGAACGTTTGCAAAAAGCAATCTCAAAAGCTTTTGAGCGTTTTAATAAACCTGATGCGGCTAAAAAATTTATACAGCTCAATACTGATAAAGGAAAAACCTTGTTGTATTTTAATCAGATTCAATATATCAAAACAGCGGTTAGCGATAGTCGTGACAAAACGGTTCTTTTGGCTGACGGCTCTTTTTTAAACTTAAAAAACGTAAAGTTTGACACTCTTTTAAATGAATTGCCAGATGCTGATTTTTGTCGCGTAAACAAAAAAGAAATTGTGGCTGTAAAGGCAATCAAGTTTTTTAACCATAACGAAATTGTCCTGAACCATTTAGAGAAAAACGATAAAAATAGTACTTTGATTTTGAGCGAAACCTATCGTTCTGACTTTTTGAAAAAAGTAAAGCTATAGAATATTACATTTCAGAAGGAGTAAGTTAACCCTTTTTGTGTAATAGAGCCTTCGACTCTGCTCAGGTTGAAAGTTGTTTGTGATTGCAGATGTGTCAGGCTGAGCAGAGTTGAAGCCCTTTTTACATCTAATACCTTGAATTTTGCTCGGGATGACAGTGGTTTATTGCTAAATAACATAACTTATTACAAAGTTTTTCCCACTTGTTACATACATTGAAAATTAGCTTTAAAATTGCTTTTTCACTTGATTTTCAGTTCTGATATTTGCACCAATAAAATTAAAAAATGAGTTATGAATAACATTAAAAACTCCTTATTTTACGTTAGTGTCATTGGTGGTTTTACAGCTCTGATATATTGGGTAATTTCAAAAGGTGCTGCACTCGAAGTGGGGCGCGGAATCGTACATAAAAAAATCGAAAGCAATCATTGGAATGATTTTTTACATTCGATGGTCGAAAATTTACAGCATCCTTTGGCTATTTTATTAGCACAAATTGTTACGATTATTTTGGTTGCACGTTTATTTGGATGGGTTTTTAGAAAAATCGGACAGCCATCTGTAATTGGAGAAATGATCGCCGGTATTGTTTTAGGCCCCTCTTTGGTCGGAATGTACTTTCCTGAATTCTCAGCGGCTTTATTTCCCAAAGAATCTTTAGGAAACTTACAATTTCTGAGCCAGATTGGTTTGATTCTTTTTATGTTCGTGATTGGAATGGAGCTGGATTTGAAAGTTTTAAAAAATAAGGCACATGATGCTGTAGTGATAAGTCACGCCAGTATTGTAATTCCTTTTGCCCTGGGTCTGTCATTAGCTTATTTTATCTACCATACTTTTGCTCCGGTTGGGGTTGAGTTTGCTTCTTTTGGATTGTTCATGGGAATCGCCATGAGTATTACTGCATTTCCGGTATTGGCAAGAATCGTGCAGGAGCGAGGCATGCAGAAAACAAAATTGGGAACTATTGCCATAACTTGTGCTGCTGCCGATGATATTACAGCCTGGTGTATTTTGGCGGTTGTAATTGCCATCGTAAAAGCAGGTTCATTTACCAGCGCTTTATATGTTATTGGATTAGCCCTTTTGTATGTTATTATCATGCTAAAAATAGTTCGTCCGTTTTTGAAAAGAGTTGGAGATTTAAATTCAACCCGAGAGAGTCTTAACAAACCTGTTGTGGCTATTTTCTTTCTGACACTTTTATTTTCAGCTTATGCGTCTGAATTAATCGGAATTCATGCTTTATTCGGGGCATTTTTAGCAGGAGCAATTATGCCGGAAAACAATAAATTCAGGAATATATTTATTGAAAAAGTTGAAGATGTTGCCATTATCGTTTTATTGCCATTATTTTTTGTGTTTACAGGTTTACGTACACAAATTGGTTTATTAAGCGATCCTTCTTTATGGAAAGTAACCGGTTTGATTATTGCTGTTGCTGTTGTCGGGAAGTTTTTTGGAAGTGCTCTGGCAGCAAAATTTGTTGGGCAAAGCTGGAAAGATAGTTTAGCTATTGGAGCCTTGATGAACACTCGTGGTTTAATGGAATTGGTGGTTTTAAATATTGGGTATGATTTAGGGGTTTTATCTACCGAAATCTTTACCATGATGGTTATTATGGCTCTTGTAACTACTTTTATGACAGGACCGGCTTTAGATTTTATAGGCTTTATTTTTAAAGATAAAATTACAGCTATTCCTCAGGAGATTGGAAATAAGAGCAAATACAAGATTTTGCTTTCGTTTGCCACTCCGGAAAGAGGTAAAAAGTTATTAAGAATTGCCAATAGTCTGGTTAAAAAACAAGGCGATAATTCGATTGTAACTGCAATGCATTTGTCGTTGAGCACAGAGATTCACTCGTTTGATGTAAAAGATCACGAACGCAAAATGCTGGTTCCGGTGATTGAGGAGTCAGAACGCCTGAGCCAAAATATGGTGAGTGTTTTTAAAGTAACGAATGATATTGATACTGATATTATTGATACTGCAAATCAGGGAGAGTATGATTTATTGTTAGTTGGATTAGGACAGTCTATTTTTGAAGGAACTTTGCTTGGAAAAATCCTTGGTTTTACTACCCGAATTGTAAACCCGGATCGTTTAATTGATAAATTTACCGGAAAAGAAGGTTTGTTTGAAAATTCTCCTTTTGATGAAAGAACACGCCATATTATTGCAAAAAGTAAAATGCCGGTTGGTATTTTTATCGATAAAGATCTGGAAGAAGTCAATCAGGTTTTTATGCCCATTTTTAGTAAAGAAGATTCCTTTTTGATCGAATATGCTAAAAAGTTAATCAACAATAATGGCTCGCAGATTACTGTTCTGGATGCCAGCGGAGAAGTGAAAAACACGAGAGATATTCAGGAAACAATTCGTTCGATTGAACAAATTGCGCCAAATCATATTATGATTATGCACGACAGAACCATTAAAAAAGAGTTTCTAGAAAATCAAAATCTGATGATTATTAGTTTAGACAGCTGGAAAAAACTAATTGAATCTCAAAGTACGTGGCTGAACAATACGCCTTCGGTATTGATTTTGAAACCATAATTTTTTGAAACTTTAATATTAAAAATTCCAAATTCCAATTTTACGATTGAGGTTTGGGATTTTTTGTTTTACCTCTGTCAGGCCGAGCGGAGTTGAAGTCCTTTTTTTAGAAGTAATAAATAGCCAAATTATTAAGTGTTGTCGAGTTGGGAGTGTCATTCGTTTCTTTGGCCGAAATGGCAAACGGAATGGCTAATTGAAATTTTAAGATGTTTTTTGTAATGAAAACGAGTGCCCTAGCCCTGATAGAAGCGGTATCCTTTTTCTTGCTTCTTTAGCAAGGAAAAGATACAAGCGGATAGCAGGAAACAGCTCCTGACTCTTCGACTTCGCTTAGAGTCATAAAACGTTTATTTATGGGGATTTTGAATTTAAAAATAGTGGATTTTTAAAAGTTTATAGTCCTAAATCGAGCACATAAGAAATCTTAACGGCTATGTTATCTTCAAATTTCAATAACTGATTTGGACCGTAACGATAAAAACCTCCAAGACCAAAACCTTTGTAGATTTTGTTTAATTCGATTCCGGATTCAAAGAAGCCTTTGTCTAAGGTTTTGTACTCGGGGCCGACATGTTGTTCCGGATTTTCCATATGTCCCCAGGCCATTCTTGTTACTAATACTAACGACGGACGTACTTTTTTGAGTATTCTGATGCGGTCAAAACCATGTTTGAGCTGAAAAAACACGTATTGGCTGGAGAAAAACTCATTAAAATACATGGTTTCAAAACTGTTTCGGCCTGAAAAAGTAATACGTTGTACAACTGTTTCTTTGGTTAAGTTATTGGGCATTGTGTTGTACAAATGTGTAAGCGGAACATCGCCCACCGCATAACCTCCTTGTAATAATAGGCTTGTTTTTTGACCGTTTAAGTATTTTTTTTCATACTCTGTTTTAAAATCGATCTTGCCAAAAGTAAAATCATTATCTAAAACGTTAGGTAGCGATTGTGTGTATTGAAAAGTAAAGCGGGGAAACTTTTTGTCTGATTCGTTTCTTCCGGTAGGAGTTTGCATAAAATTGCTAAATGGAGCCCAGACAATCGAAACCATCGCTGTTGTCATGATATAACTCGAATAGAGTTTTCCGTTGTGATTAAACAGATAATCAAATTGAGGTTCAACAGCAGTTCGTGCCAGTTCCAGAATAGCCTCGGTTTTTGGGATAATTTTAGTCTGAACATTGGCTTTCCAGCTGCTATATTGGTAAAAGGTGCTAATGTTGATAGGACGTGGATCGTAAATTTTAAAAACGCGTTTATCAACGGCAAAAACTGTACTGGCAATCTCCCGGACATCATCTGTATAATATCCGTTTATCCAGGTATTGGTGCTTTTGTCGAGTAAAACGCCGCTTCCGATGCTGTATTTAAGCTCACCATCTTTAGTTCCGTAAGCGGTATATCCTTCAATTCTGAAGTTCTTAGAAAAACGATCGTTGGTGATACCGCCCAGACCTAAGCGGAAACCTTCGTAATTATTGTAGCTTATGATTTTTTTTAAATCAAGGTCAACTGGGCCGATTGGGATATAACCGTTAATTATTTTTCGTCCGAAACCTAAACGGTTTTCAATTTTTTTGTTGATCGAAATGCTGTCGATCAGCTGGTATGTTTTCTGACCTTTTAAGTCTAAGCTTTCTTTTCGGTATTTGTTCCAGAATTCTTCGGGCTGTTTGCTGGCATCATCTTTAATTTCCATGTAAAGTGCCGGATTTTTTATAGAAGGATTCGTATTGTAACGAATATCGAAGTTGTTGCTTTCAGAAAGTAAATAGGTAAAGTCTGAAGCTGATTTTTTTCTGGTTTCAAAGTTGTCTTTGACATCTCCGTCAAACTGAATTGTTCCGCCTAAAATTTTAATATCATCGTCGTTTTTTCCTTTTACGATTTTAAAAGTTGTATTGCTCTGAAACCAGATTTTTTCACCTGGAACATATTCAAATTCGTGAATTCCGCTAATGTCCAGAACGCCTTTTATTCGCATGACCGCTTTGGCTACAGCAAAGTTTTCCTGATCAATATATAAAACGCCTTCTAATCCTGATGATTTTCTTTTTTGTCTGTTTTTAAAGTAAATCATATAAGTCTCGCGGCCTTTAATATTTACAGTGTCAAGAATTTTATAATTGTAACGGGTTGGTGCGCTGTTTGAAATAGGATTTTCATATTTAGTCTCAAATAGTTCATATTTATTATCGTAAATCGAAATTGACTGCAAATTGAACGCAATAACTTCGTAGATAGGATTTTTAAAACCTGAGATTTTAGTGCCCAGAATTGTTTCTTTGAGCTTATGATTGCCAAACTGGTATTGAGATACTTTTTCGGTTTGAAACAAATGCTGTTTGTTGATTATTTCTTTGAATTTATAATCAGAAGAGTCGATATTGATTCGTTTTTTATTCAAATCCTTATAGGATGCCGTAGAGTCAATTCTGCCATCGATAGAATCCGGATTGGCCGTTACGATTAGTTTATTGTAACTTTTGAATTCGAAGCTGCTTAATTTTTTTTGCGGATCGTTTTTGTCTCTGTTGGCAATTACTTTTCGTATAATGGTTAAAGCCGGATTTTCATTAGAGATAATAACCTCTTTTAAATCATCTGTTTTTTGGGAAAGTGAAACTGGATAAAACTTTTTGTTTTCTAAAATGGCAACAACTTTAGTTTGAAAACCAATATAAGAAACGGAGAAACTGCTTGCTTTTGCCGAAGGTTTAAAGATAAATTTTCCGTCAACATCCGTAATTGTATTAATGTTGTCAGAAGTGGTTATGGTGGCAAAAGGGAGTGGTTTGTTATTAGAATCGGTTACGATTCCGTTTATTTGAAATTGCGCCTGAATGGTAAGCGTGAAAAACAAAGTCAATAAACAAAATAGCTTCATACAGAATATTATAGTTTCTAAACGAAAAGAATGTGATTTTGGTATGCAAAAATAAGAATAAAAAAATCCGTCTGGTACAATTTAACCAAACGGATTTTTTATTTTGTCTCAAATACGATTAAACCTTCATGATTTCGGCCTCTTTTGCAGCCAAAAGCTCATCGATTTTTTTAATATATGTATTTGTCAGGTTTTGAACTTCTTCTTCGGCAGATTTACAAATGTCTTCAGAAGTTCCTTCTTTTTCTAATTTTTTAATATCGCTATTGGCATCTTTACGCACGTTACGTACTCCAATTTTAGCATCTTCAGCTTCAGATTTAGCTTGTTTAGCCAAATCTTTACGACGCTCTTCTGTTAAAGGCGGAACGCTGATAATGATAACATCACCATTATTCATTGGGTTAAAACCAATGTTGGCAATCATAATTGCTTTTTCAATGGTTTGTAACATGTTTTTTTCGAAAGGCTGCAATGTGATAGTTCTTGCATCCGGAACACTAATTTTAGACACTTGCGAAAGTGGTGTTGAGGCTCCGTAATAATCTACAAAAACGCTTCCAAGCATTGCCGGAGAAGCTTTTCCTGCACGAATATTAAGAAATTCTTTCTCTAAATGGGCGATCGAACCATTCATAGATTCTTCAGTACTATCTAATATAAATTCTATTTCTTCAGTCATTTTTTTCTCGATTTTTAGATTTTTGGATCTTTGGATATATTAAAAATTTCAAGATCTAAATTATTGTACCTAATATAATTTTATTTGTAAAGTGAAGAGTGCTGAGTTTAGATTATTAAATTCTAAAAATCGAATAATCCAAAATTCTAACAATCTAACTAGCTTATATATTTACTACAGTTCCTATGTTTTCGCCTTCACAGATTTTTAGTAAATTTCCAATTTTGTTCATATCAAAAACAACAATTGGCAATTTGTTTTCCTGACTCAATGTAAAAGCTGTTGTGTCCATTACATTTAATCCTTTTTTAAGAACATCATCAAACGAGATCATATCGAATTTTATTGCTGATGCATTTTTTTCCGGATCAGAATCATAAACACCGTCAACACGTGTTCCTTTTAAGATAACATCTGCATTGATTTCTATTCCTCTTAAAACAGCTGCAGTATCGGTAGTAAAATAAGGATTACCTGTTCCGGCTCCAAAAATTACAATTCTTCCTTTTTCAAGGTGTCGGTCTGCTCTTCTTTTAATGTATGGTTCTGCAATAGATTCCATTTTTAAAGCAGTCTGCAAACGCGTTTTCATTCCTTTGTCTTCAAGAGCGCCTTGTAAAGCCATGCCATTAATTACGGTAGCAAGCATTCCCATGTAATCTCCTTGTACTCTATCCATTCCGGCACTTGCTCCTGCAACGCCTCTAAAAATATTTCCTCCTCCAATAACAATAGCAATTTCTACTCCTTTACTGTGAATTTGCTTAATTTCTTCGGCATATTCGGCTAATCTTTTAGGGTCGATTCCGTATTGTAAATCACCCATTAATGCCTCGCCGCTAAGTTTTAGAAGAATTCTTTTATATTTCATGTGTGTGTTGCGTTAATTTGTGCAAATATAGACATATTCTTATTTTTAAAAATAATGTTTGCAAAAAATTAATAGCGTGTTGAATTTTAATTTATAACCTATTTTATGATTTTTCAAACGAATGTGACAAAAGTCATTCAGGGATCTTTTTAAAATCCGTAATTTTATGGTAAGCAAAATAAACACTTATGAAAAGGACTGTAGCCAAAGCATTATTCAATAGCCATTCGTATACTGAATATCGAAAATTAGTTACCGATTTATTGTACGAAGGAAAGTCAACAGGAAACGAGCAATCTGAAAGTCTTACCAATTACTCTAAGCTAAATGAAGCCAGAATGAATCGTTTAGAAAAAACAATTGTGATTTCTGAGGATGTTATTTCAAAACTGCAAAGTCTGGAACAGCATTACATCTGGCTGGTGATTTCAGAAGGCTGGTGTGGAGATGCTGCACAAATTCTTCCCATTTTGAATAAAATGGCAGTTGCATCTGATAAAAAGATCGATTTAAGAATTGTACTTCGCGATGACAATGAAGAATTAATGAATCAATACTTAACAAATGGCGGAAGAGCTATTCCAAAAGTTATTGTAATTTGTAAAGAAACCGGAATTGTTCGTGGAGATTGGGGACCAAGACCCAAAGGAGCTGCTGAATTAATGGCCAATCATAAAAGAGAATTTGGCGTAATTGATGAAAAAATAAAAACTGATTTGCAGTTGTGGTATCTTGCCGATAAAGGTATGAGTACTCAGAATGAGCTTCTGGAATTAATGCACCAGATCAAAATTCGGGAGTAATATGAATCACTACGAGGAAAACGGATATTGCTTATTGGAGAATTTTTTCTCTGAAACCGAACTGGTAAGTATCGAAAATATCCTGATTAAATTTCACAGGCTATGGCTGGCTGATAACGCCGCAAATTATGAAAAAGGAATTTTAAACAGCCACAGTCTGACTTCGGGGGATTATCTAAATGATAAAGAGAAGCAAATGCTTTTTGAATTTATCTCTCAGGACAAATTTCAGGTAGTACTAAAAGAAATTTTTCCAAAAGCTCCAATTTTTTTAAATACACAGCTTTTCTTTGATCCAAAAAATACGAATCAAAAAAACTATTGGCATCGTGATATTCAATATACTGGCATGTCTATTGAGGATCAGAAGGAAGCAATCAAAACCCAAAATGTAATTCATTTCCGGATTCCTATGAAAAAAAGCGAACGAGGGATCGAATTGATTCCTAAAACACATCAAGAATGGGATTTACAGAAGGAATTTGAGGTTCGAAATTCTTTAAACGGGCACCATCAAAGCGACGATTTGGAACGAGGAGAAATTATAAAACCGGAACGCGGAGATTTATTGATTTTTTCTGCTAATATGATTCATCGTGGTATTTACGGGAATGAGAGATTTTCTTTAGATATTATTTTCTGCGATAACATTCCTGAATTGAAAAACTTTGTTGACAGGGATAATCTGCCATCAGTGAAAACTTTTGAAGCAATAAAAAATAAGCAGGTTTTTGATTCTTTATGAGTCTTAGGATAGCTAAAAACAGAAAATGCAAGCAGTTTTATTTTTAATAAATAAATCGTTGAAACCCTTTGTTTTTACGGTAATTTGCTGAAATAAAGAATTTTACTGATAAAAAATGTATTAAAATGTTTTGTGCTGAATCAAAATTTTGTATCTTGCTATAGCAATCCCACTTCTATTATATACTTTTTGATTTACTCTTTTACTGGTGTCTATTTAATGTTTAACACTAAAAAAATACACAGTCATGAAAAAGTTATTCGAAAGGTTTTACGATTTTTTTTCGACATTCTTGTTTGGAGGAAAAAATGTTCCTCATTACTAATCTAAAAGAAAACAAGTATGGAGTAACATTATTTTTTAGAAGTTGGCACATTACAATTATATTCTGTAATGTGCTTCTTTCTTTTAGAAAAGGATGAATTAATCTTTTTGGTTGTAATAAAAGAAATCCATTAAAGTCACGCCAAGAGAAATAGTTGTAACACTTTTTTCACGATGAAGAGGAAAACCATATTCGCCAATTTCAGCAAAAAGTGTAAAATCATCAGAACCAATTCCCAGTTTTACTCTTTTATATTGTCCGTTTAAGTTACCGCGTCCAATTGCAAATCCTTTTCCGTATCCGGCTTGCAGCATAATTCTGGTTTCCGGACCAACGTTTGGATTTACTCCAAGATTTAAAAAAACAGGAACTGCAATAAGTTTGTCGTCCCATTTCCAGTCGATCCCGCTGTGAATTCCCAACGTTAGTCATTTTTTATAATGAATGCCATAGCCCACTTTTGTTCCCAGACCATTTGGTACAAAAAAAGCGTTAGAAGATGACGACTCGCCATTAATTTGAACATTATCCCTGTTTGAATTGCCGGTTATAGAGGCCGCAATATCAAATTGTAAATAGGTGATTTTTTTGGCTTGACCTGAAATAGTGCAGCTTGCAAGGAATGTTAAGATAAATAAAGTTAGTTTTCTTTTCATATTGACCTGTAAAAACTCTAAGTTTTAATATGGGTTATTTGGTAGTTTTAAATTCGATCAAATAAGGCTTTAATCTCGTTCCGTTTTGTTTTCTAAAGCTGCTAGTGATCAAAATCTGATATTTTTGATCAGGGTTTAATTCAGCTTTAAAAGTGCATGATTTGTTATCAGAAGACCAGATTCTTTCCGAACTTATCTTTGGACAGAATTTTTCGCCAAGCGGACCAAAATCTATACCTGCATTACGGCCGTTTAAAGGTTCAGAAAATGTAATGGTAATTTCTGTTAATCCTGGTTTTACTTTTTGGCTTCGGTTTTTAAAACCCGATATCTCTATTACTACTGGCCGCTGTTTTTCGTAATCCTGATGTATTTTCTTTAAACTCTTTGGAAGTAATTTTGTAGCATCTACAATTCGCTCAATTTCTTTTTCATTATGATAATCGAGTTCTATAAGTGTTTTTATGGCTTTTGCTTTGTCTTTGGATGTATTGTAATAACGTTCACAAATTTCATAGCCAACATAATAACCAAGATCTCGTACTTTTAAACTGTTTTTGTTTTCACCCCATAACCAGTTGTAATTATTGCTTATAATGTATAAGTCTGAGATAAACTGACTGATGACTTTTTGCTGATTGTTTTTTCCGAATTCTATTGCGGGACTGCTTGATTTTTTATCGGTGACTTTGCAGGAAATAAACTCGGCTACACCTTCGTATAAACACATTGACAATAAATTTTCGACTAGCTCTTTCTGTTGCGTATGCACGTATTCGTGAGCGCATAATAAGGCTATGTTTTTTCTTGGTTCATATTCTTTATAAAAAGACTGTCTCCATTCAGGAAGTTCGTCGATAACAGTTGTTTCATCTGCAAGGCTTAGTTCACTTCCTATCAAAATCCGGTTATCTTGAATGGTACCGTTAGTTCTGAAAGCACCAATAGAAAAATAAATAGTCGAAGGTTTTAAATCGGGATAAGCTTTTTGGAGTTTTATAATATCAGCTTCGATTTCCGGATAAACTTCTTTGGCGTTTAAAGTGTTTGATCGGATAGAATTCCAGAATTTGGGATATTTATTTATAGCATCGATAAAATTTTTAGGCGTATAATTTCGAACCTCAATTAAACTCTTTAAGCCCGGAGTTGCTTTGTCGAGATAGAACTCTTTTAAAAAGCTGTATTGTTTTGTAGAGTCTTTTTCGGTAATAATTTTATCGTAGGCTTTCCAGAAATTATCAATATCTGTCGAAATAATTTTTTGATTATCGGTTTGACTATAAGATGATATCGTAAAAATCAAAAGTGATGTCAAAAAGAGGTTTTTCATAGTTTTGTTTTAAAGCATGCGCCTAAAGTACAAAAAATGAATAATACAGATTTGTAAAAATGATCCTCAGAAAGAAATTTTATTTTGATTGTAAGCTTTCTTCAAACAAAGTAATGTCGATGGCATTTTTTACATCGTAATCGCCAATTTTAGTTCTGCGTAAAACTGTTAAATGCGAACCTGAATTCAGGGCTTTTCCAAAATCAAAAGCTAACGAGCGAATATAAGTTCCTTTGCTGCAAACGACTCTAAAATCGATTTCAGGCATGGCAATTCGGGTAATTTCAAATTCATGAATCGTTGTTTTTCGGCTGGCAATTTCTACCGTTTCTCCTGCACGGGCATGTTCATACAAACGAACACCATCTTTTTTAATAGCCGAAAAAATTGGTGGTTTTTGATCAATTTCACCCAGAAATTGTTTTACTGTTTCGTGAATTAAAGTTTCATCAATATGTGCAGTTGGGAAAGTTTCGTCGATTTCTGTTTCTAAATCATACGATGGAGTAGTGGCTCCAATGTAAAAAGTTCCGGTATATTCTTTGGCCTGACCTTGAAGTTCAGAAATTCTTTTGGTAAATTTTCCTGTACAAATCAATAATAATCCGGTTGCCAAAGGATCTAAAGTTCCAGCGTGACCAATTTTGAACTTTTTTGGAAGTCCGACTTTATTAATCAAAAGGTATTTTAATTTATTGACAGCTTGAAACGAACTCCATTTTAAAGGTTTGTCAATCAGTAAAACCTGTCCGTCTAAATATTCTTCAGGTGTCATTATATAATGGTAAGCGGGTGAATGAAAAAGTGGATTACTAATAAAATGATTCCGGCAATAATTCGGTAATAACCAAAAACTTTAAAACCATTTTTAGTCAAAAATCCAATGAAGGTTTTAATAGCCAAAAGCGCTACAATAAACGCAACCACGTTCCCGATAACTAATAAGTTGATCTGATCGTGTGATAATTCGAATCCGGCTTTATAGTAATCGTAACATTTTTTTGCTGTAGCACCCAACATGGTTGGAACTGCTAAAAAGAAAGAGAATTCTGCAGCAGTAGTTCTGCTTAATTTTTGAGACATTCCGCCCACAATACTGGCACCGCTTCGTGAAACTCCCGGAATCATGGCAAGACATTGAAATAATCCAATTTTAAAAGCCTGAAGATAAGTGATTTCCTGAGAGGTTTCGGCAGTATTTGGGTTGTTGAACCAGTCGTCTACCTTTAGTAAAATCAATCCGCCAATTAAAAGAGAAACTGCAACGGTAACCGGATTTTCTAATAAACCATCAATAAAATCACTCAATAATAATCCTAAAACTACAGCCGGAATAAACGCAACTAAAAGTTTAAAGTAAAAATCGAAGGTCTGAAAAAAACGTTTGAAATATAAAACTACTACAGAAAGTATAGCGCCAAGCTGAATTACGATGGTAAAAAGTTTGGTAAAATCTTCGTGGGCAATTCCAAAAAAAGAAGAGGCAATAATCATGTGACCGGTTGAAGAAATAGGTAAGAATTCGGTAATTCCTTCAATAATGGCAAGAACGATAGCTTGTAATGTATCCATTTAAAATTTTAGATTTAGATTTCAGATTTGAAATGACCACCCTGAGCAAAGCCGAAAGGCAGTTTTTAATTCGAACCTGACAATCTATTTATTTAGATTTTTTGAAAATAGAATAAATTGTAATTCCAAAACCAATTAAAACAGTTGTTGGAGCTAAACGAATACGTCTAAAGCTAAATACATCTTCATTAAAAACATTCGGATTGTCACTTCCGCCGCCAGACATTAAAATAAATCCCAGTGCAATAACACCAATTCCGATTAATAGAATTTTGTAATTAATACCATCAAAAAGAAATTCCTGTTTTTGTGGCTGAAGCTGTTCTTTGTTGTTGTTTTTCATTTTTATCTTTTTGTATTCCTGAGAGAGTCAAAGGGAATTATGTTTATTTTGTTAACCTGAGCGAAACCGAAGGCCATTTTTGTTTAATGATTAATAAAGATCGTCAGTTCTTAAATTAAGAAAACGCTGTGTCGCAAAGTGCGTGCTTACCCAGGTAATTAAAACTCCTAATCCGAAAACGGCTAATAACACCAAACCAATTAAGGCTTTGTCTTCTAAGATTCCTAATGTTGGGAAATTGGTTTCTACATAAAATAAAAGAGCAATCAGAGCCACAATTGCCAGTCCGGCACCTAACATTCCCAGTTTTACGCTTCGCATAACAAAAGGTTTACGGATAAACGATTTTGTTGCGCCAACCATTTGCATGGTTTTAATAATAAAACGATTAGAGTGAATAGATAAACGTAATGAACTATTGATTAGTAAAACCGCAATTATAGCAAGGAAACCGCTAATAATCAAAATCCACATACTGACCTTTTTGATGTTGTCGTTTACCAGATTAACCAATTGCTTGTCGTAAACAATATCTTCGATCATGGTGTTTTGACGTAAACGGCTTTCGATTTTGGTAATACTGTCTCTTTCAACATAATCTGCTTTTAGGTGAATGTCGTAAGAGTTCAGTAATGGATTTTCTCCTAAAAAAGTCAGGAAATCTTCACCAATAATATCGGTATGTTCTTTTGCTGCTTTCTCTTTAGAAACATAAGCATAAGATCTTGCAAAAGGAGCTCTTTTCAATTCAGTGTTAAATGCTTTTATCACACTATCATTAGCTTCATTTTTAAAGAAAACCGTCATGGCAATTTTTTCTTTAAAATCATTAGCCAGTTTTTTAGAATTGATAATGAATAATCCCAGTACTCCTAAAAGGAATAATACCAGAAATACACTTAATACAACCGAAAAATAAGAGGAAATTAACCTGCGCTTTTGAAATTTATCAAAGTTAGAACTCATAGTTTGCTTAAATTATGTGGTAAAAATAATAAAGAATTTCTTTATTTGAAGTTAATAACGACCAAACTTTCAACTTTCGTACAATAAATGTAAATTTGCGCCTTAATTTATGAAGTGATAAATCTTAGAACCTTTGTCACTTTACAACTTTGAATCTTAAAAAACGAACTGGGTAAGCGAAAGCAAGACTCTTAAAAAAAATAAATAAACAGGGAATGAAATACAATCCGATTGAAATAGACGCTAAATGGCAAAAATATTGGGCAGAAAACCAAACTTTTGCTGCGAGTAACAATTCTAAAAAACCTAAACATTATGTTTTAGATATGTTTCCATATCCATCAGGAGCAGGATTACACGTTGGGCATCCGCTGGGTTATATTGCTTCAGATGTTTATTCCCGTTTTAAAAGACATCAGGGTTTTAATGTTTTGCATCCAATGGGTTATGACAGTTTTGGACTACCGGCAGAACAATATGCAATTCAGACAGGACAGCGTCCGGAAGATACAACACGCGTAAACATTGACGGTGGAGTTGATAAAGAAGGAAAACAAATTGCAGGTTACAGAAAACAATTGGATAAAATTGGATTTTCTTTTGACTGGAGCCGTGAAGTACGAACTTCAAATCCGGATTATTACAAACATACACAATGGATTTTTATTCAGCTGTTCAATTCGTGGTACTGCAAAAAACAAGGAAAAGCTTTTGATATTACAGATCTTATAAAAGTTTTTGAAGAAGAAGGAAATAAATTAGTTGAAGCAGTTTGCGATGATAATGTTGCGATTTTTACTGCTGACGAATGGAAATCGTATGCTGAAGATCAAAAAGAAAAAATCTTGTTGCAATACAGAATGACCTATTTGGCTGAAACCGAAGTAAACTGGTGTCCTGGTTTGGGAACTGTTTTGGCAAATGATGAAATTGTAAACGGAGTTTCTGAGCGTGGAGGATATCCTGTTATAAGAAAAAAAATGACACAGTGGAGTATGCGAATTTCTGCTTATGCCGAACGTTTGCTTCAGGGGTTAAATGATATCGATTGGAGCGAATCGATAAAAGAATCTCAAAGAAACTGGATTGGAAAATCTGTTGGTGCTTTGGTGAAATTTAATGTGAAAGATCATGATGAAGTAATCGAAGTTTTCACAACAAGACCTGATACAATCTATGGAGTAACTTTTATGACTTTGGCACCAGAGCATGATTTGGTTGCTAAAATTACAACTCCGGAACAAAAAGCAGCAGTTGAAGCTTATATCGAAAAAACAGCAAAACGTTCAGAGCGTGAGCGTATGGCTGATGTAAAAACTATTTCGGGAGTATTTACCGGAGCTTATGCAGAACATCCTTTTACAAAAGAAGCGATTCCGGTTTGGATTGGAGACTACGTTTTGGCTGGTTACGGAACTGGTGCTGTAATGGCGGTTCCTTGTGGAGACGAAAGAGATTATGCTTTTGCTAATTTCTTTAAAGCTCAAAAAGGAATGCAGGAAATCAAGAATATTTTTGCTAACGTTGATATTTCTGAAGCCGCTTACGGTTCTAAAGACAATGTCGAAATTGCAAATTCTGATTTCTTAAACGGATTAAGTTATAAAGAAGCAACTCAGGCAGTAATTACAGCTTTAGAGAAAATAGGACAAGGAAGCGGAAAAACAAATTACCGTTTGCGTGATGCTGTTTTTTCTCGTCAGCGTTATTGGGGAGAACCTTTCCCGGTGTATTATGTAAATGGTTTGCCAAAGATGATCGACGCGCAGCATTTGCCAATTATTTTGCCTGAAGTAGAAAAATATTTACCAACCGAAGATGGTTTGCCTCCGTTAGGAAATGCAACTGTTTGGGCTTGGGATACAATAAATAATAAAGTTGTTAATACAGATTTAGTAGATCATGCAACGATTTTCCCTCTTGAATTGAACACAATGCCGGGTTGGGCGGGAAGTTCATGGTACTGGATGCGTTATATGGATGCACACAATGAAAACGAATTTGCAAGTAAAGAAGCATTGGCTTATTGGGAAAATGTAGATTTATACATTGGTGGAAGCGAACACGCAACAGGTCACTTATTGTATTCTCGTTTCTGGAACAAATTCTTAAAAGACAAAGGTTTTGCTCCAACCGAAGAACCATTCAAAAAACTGATCAATCAGGGAATGATTTTGGGAACTAGTGCTTTTGTGTATAGAATTGGTTATACAGCTACTCCAATCTATGGTGATTTAGAAATTACAAACGAAGACAGAGCCAATATTGAAAGTTTAAAAGACAAGTGTAAAATCTTTGATAACTTATTTATTTCGAAGGGAATTAGAGATGTCTATAAAAAAACGTATTATCCAAATCCTAAAAATATTGATCAAGAAAAGAGTAATGCTGAAATGAAATTAGTTGCAGAAAAAGTTTTTGATGTAACTGGAATTTTCGAAGAAATTCAAAAACTTAATTTAGTTGGAAAAGTTCAGATTGGTTATCTTCACGATTCTACATTTTATCAGACACGTGTTGATGTTAATTTTGTAAATGCTTCAGATGAACTAGAAATTCATAAATTCAAAGCTTGGAGAGAAGATTTTAATACTGCAGAATTTATTTTTGATGAAAACGGAAAATATATTGTTGGCCGTGAAGTCGAAAAAATGTCGAAATCATATTACAATGTTGTAACACCAGATGATATTTGTGCTGAATACGGCGCTGATACATTACGTTTGTACGAAATGTTCTTAGGTCCGTTAGAGCAGGCAAAACCGTGGAATACTGCCGGAATTTCTGGAGTTTTTGGTTTCCTGAAAAAATTATGGAGATTGTATTTTGATGATAACGGTTTAATCGTAAATAACGACGAACCAACAAAAGACAACTTAAAATCATTACACAAAACCATTAAAAAAGTAGCCGAAGATATTGAGAGTTTCTCTTTCAATACGTCAGTTTCTCAATTTATGATTTGTGTAAATGAATTGTCAACCCAAAACTGTCATTCAAGAGCGATTTTAGAACCTTTAGCAATTTTGGTTTCGCCTTACGCGCCACATATCGCTGAGGAATTATGGTCACAATTAGGAAATACAACTTCTATTTCTGAAGTTCCTTTCCCTGTTTTTGAAGCAAAACATTTAGTTGAAACTAATAAAGAATATCCAGTTTCTTTCAACGGAAAAATGCGTTTCACTATCGAATTGCCTTTGGATTTAACTAAAGAACAAATCGAAGAAATTGTAATGAAAGATGAAAGAACACAAAAACAACTGGACGGAAAAACTCCAAATAAAGTGATTATCGTTCCGGGTAAAATTATCAACCTTGTTGGTTAAATAATTTTAAAATTTCAATACTTAAAATTCCAAATTCCAGCTTTTGTTGGGGTTTGGATTTTTTTTTGTCTTATAATTACCGTTTTATGTCTTTGCGAGGAACGAAGCAATCTCATTTGGTATTTTTTTTAGATTATTAGTGTGGTTGCTTCGTTCCTCGTAATGGCAAGATTGCGAAAAAACTTTGCGTAAATCTTCGCGTACTTTGCGGTTAAAAACCCTTGCCAATATTGGAATTTGAAATTTAATTATTGAAAAAATAGAAACTTTTGTAATATTTTGATAGTTCTCGTATCCAAAGGACGGATCCGATTAAATTAACAACTTAAAACTATTAAAAATGAAAAAGTATATCATCTTAATTATCGCGTTCTTATTCTCAGCATTATGTTTAAATGTTTTTGCACAAACAAAATCATATCCTTTTGAAGTTCTTAAAACAGGAAAAGGAAAACAATCTATTATTTTTATCCCCGGATTTGCTTCTTCAGGCGATGTCTGGAACGAAACCAAAGCTAATTTCGAAAAAGAATTTACCTGTTATGTGTTTACAATGGCCGGATTTGCCGGAGTAAAACCACAGCCAAATCCATCATTCGAAAATTGGAAAACAGAAATTGCGAATTATATCAAAGAAAATAAAATAGTAAAACCAATTTTGGTTGGACACAGCATGGGCGGCGGATTAGTGCTTGCCATTGCAGCCGATTATCCGGAATTAATTGGTAAAATTGTGGTTGTTGATGCATTGCCATGTTTGGCAGCTTTGAGTGATCCTTCTTTTAAATCAAAAGAAAATAATGATTGTGCGCCAATAGTTACGCAAATGACCGCGATGAACGAAACGCAGTTTTATGATATGCAAAAACAAACCATGCCAAGACTTTTGCAGGATGCTTCAAAGCTGGAGATGGTGGTAGATTGGAGTGTAAAATCAGATAGAACAACCTTTGCTCAAATGTATTGTGATTTCTTTAATGTAGATTTGAGAGACAAAATTTCGGCTATAAAATGTCCGTCATTAATTTTATTAGAATCCTATTTTATAAATTTAAAACCCGCTATCGAAGGGCAGTATAAAAACCTGAAAACAGCTAATTTTCAATATGCCGGCAAAGGTTTACATTTTATTATGTACGATGATGCAGCTTGGTATTTAACTCAGTTGAACAATTTTATAAAATAATATTAATGGAATTTGAAAATATCTATAAAATTTATTGGGACAGAATTTTCAGGCTTTGCATGGGTTTTGTAAATGATTATGATATTGCACAGGATCTTGCTCAGGAAACGTTTATTGTTGTTTGGCAAATATTAGACACTTTTAGAAACGAATCAGGAATTGGAACCTGGATTTTTAGAATTGCTTCTAATAATTGCCTGAGGCAGATCGAAAAAGAAAAACGTTCTCCCAAATCAGATTTGCCGGTTCATCTTACCGAAGAAAAACAAACATCACTTGAGCCGAAAATCCAGTTTTTATACCAGTGTATTGCAGAGTTGTCGGAAACAGAACGTATCATTATTTCGCTGGAATTAGAAGATGTAAAGCAGGCAGAAATAGCCAAGATTGTGGGGCTTTCTGAAGCAAATGTTAGAGTAAAGATTCATCGTATAAAAGAGAAACTGACGCAAAAATTTAAAGAAAATGGACAACGATAATAATATAGATTTTAAAGATTTGTGGAAAAAACAAACCATAAATCAACCTAATATAGAGGATTTGCTCAACAGGCTAAAACAATTTAAAAAAGCAAGTTTGCGCAGTTTGTGGTGTACGAATGTCATGCTTTTTGCAACCACTGCTTTTATTATTTTTGTTTGGATACATTATCAGCCAGAATTTATTTCGACAAAAATTGGAATTGTTTTAGCGATTTTAGCCATGCTAATGTATGTTGGAGTTTATAACAGATTGTTGCAAACCTATAAAAACATCGATTCGACACAAACCAATCAGGAATATTTGCAAAAGCTGATTCTGATTCGAAAAAAACAGCAATTTATGCAGTCAGTTGTTTTGAGTTTGTACTTTGTTTTGCTTGGAGTTGGTATTGGTTTGTATATGTATGAATATGCTGTTAGAATGACCGTTTTGTGGGCAAGTGTGACTTATGGAGTAACGTTGCTTTGGATGGCTTTTAACTGGCTTTATATTCGCCCAAAACAAATTAAGAAGCAAGAAACAAAAATAAATAGCCTGATTGAAAAATTTGAAGAAATCAATAATCAATTTGATGCATAAAGAAAAAGCTTCGTAATCTTACGAAGCTTTTTCTTTTCCCAAAATTTAAATTTCTAAAATTTATTGAGGAAAAACATAAGGAGGAAGCGGTAATATTAATTATGCTTTTGCTGAAAAACAACTTATTAGATTAAGAAAAAATGACCGAATAAGTGTCAAAATGGCACTTTTTTACTTTGGTTCAGAAATTGTTATTTGTTTTATAACTTTAAAAATCAATCAAAAAAAGTAAAATCATGGGAAGCGGATATTTAATTATTGCCGGAGCTATAATGTTATTTAGCTGGCTGGTAAGTTCAAAACTAAAAAGTAAATTCGAATTATACTCTAAACTACAATTACGAAACGGAATGAGCGGCAGAGAAATCGCCGAAAAAATGCTGGCTGATAACGGAATCACGGATGTTCGCGTTATTTCGACTCCGGGTCAGTTAACAGATCATTACAACCCGTCTGACAAAACCGTTAATTTAAGTGAAGCAGTTTACAATCATCGTAATGCAGCTGCAGCTGCGGTAGCGGCTCACGAATGTGGTCATGCTGTACAGCATGCTATAGGTTATGAATGGCTTACAATGCGTTCTGCATTAGTGCCTATTGTAAGTGTAGCTTCAAATTATGTACAATGGATTTTGATCGCAGGAATTTTAATGATTCGTACTTTTCCACAATTATTATTAGTAGGAATAGTTATTTTTGCGGCAACAACCTTGTTTTCGATCATAACCTTGCCGGTAGAATATGATGCGAGTAACAGAGCATTGGCGTGGCTGGAAAATAAGCATATGTTAACTCAGCAAGAACAGGCAGGAGCAAAAGATGCACTTAAATGGGCTGCAAGAACTTATGTTGTAGCAGCAATAGGATCGATTGCAACGTTGCTGTACTATATCTCGATTTATTCCGGAAGCAGGAGGAATTAATTTGACAATTATGTAATTCATAGCAAACCCGATAGGTTTTTAAAACTTAACGGGTTTTGTTTTGTGGTTGTTTTATAGCTCCTTGTCAGGCTGAGCCAAGTCTAAGCCCTTTTTGCAAATAAAGTCTTGAACTGTGTTCAGTATGACGTTTTTTTAAGAATTATCTAATTATCAAATTTTCTAATTGACACATTCTAAAGCTGAATCTGTCTGTCAATTTGTTGATCCAGGGAGATAAATGTTTCTGTTCTTGAAACGCCTTCAATTGCCTGAATTTTGGTGTTTAAAAGCTGCATCAGATGCTCGTTGTCACGACAAATAATTTTAATCAAAACCGACCAGTTTCCGGTGGTATAATGACATTCTAAAACTTCAGGGATCTTTCTTAATTCTTTTACCGCTTCAGAGTTTCTGGATGCTTTATCGAGATAAACTCCAATAAAAGCCATAGTGTTGTAGCCTAAAACTTTAGGGTTTACCGTGAATTTCGAACCTGAAATTACCCCGGATTGTTCCAGTTTCTTTAAACGTTGATGAATTGCAGCTCCGGAAATGCCTATTTTATTTGCAATTTGTAAAATAGGTTTTCGGGCATCATCCATAAGATACCGAAGGATTTCTTTGTCGATACCGTCAATTTCGATTAGTAGGGAGTTGATTTTCATTTGAGTTATAATTTGAAACTATTTATTGTAATTTGGGTTTAGAATAGAAATCAAATGTAGTCAAAATGAGGGGAAAATAAAATTTCAGTTTTTTAAATTCCAAAAGCTGGTCCATGGTTTCAGCTGTGCTAAGCATTAATGATGAGTTGTTAAAAAAGAAAAATTCCAAATTCCAATGTAAAATTGGAGTTTGGAATTTTTAATATTTTTTATTTCAGGAAATTATTTCCCTTTGTTTGCTTCTGCAATATATTTCTCTAAAGCCATTGTCATCGAAGGTGTTTCAGGAGTTGGAGCAAGAATATCAATTCTTAATCCATGATCCAGAGCTTCCTTTTGAGTTGTGCTTCCAAAAACAGCAATTCTGGTATTGTTTTGCTGAAAGTCAGGGAAGTTTTTAAACAATGATTTAATTCCGGTTGGGCTAAAAAATGCCAAAACATCGTAATAAACATCAGCAAGATCAGATAAGTCACTCATTACAGTTCTGTAAAAAATAGCTTGTGCCCAATCTACTTTCAGGCTGTTTAAGGTTACAGGAGCATCAGCATTTAACTGGTCAGATGCAGGTAACAGGAATTTTTCGTCTTTGTATTTTTTGATCAGTGGAGATAAGTCTGCAAAATCTTTTGCTCCCACATAAATCTTACGCTTTCTGTACACTACATATTTTTGCAGGTAAAAAGCAACTGCTTCAGATTGACAAAAATATTTCAATCCTTCAGGAACTTTATAACGCATTTCATCAGCTACCCTAAAAAAATGATCTACCGCATTACGGCTTGTCAAAATTATTGCAGTATAATGATTAAGATCGATTTTTTGTAATCGGATCTCTTTTGCATTAACCCCTTCCACATGAATAAATGGTCTGAAATCAATTTTTATTTTGTGTTTTTGTTGGAGCTCAAAGTAAGGAGAATTTTCCACTTTAGGTTCAGGCTGTGACACCAAAATTGTTTTCACTTTCATATTATAAACATTTACTAAGCCACCTCTTTTGTAATCCAATAATACATGAAATAATAAGGGGCTATTTCAAGAGCGCAAAGATATAAAATAAAATAAAATAACTTACTGATTATTGCATTTTGATACGTTTTTATTGAAATAAAATACGAGTAGAGGCTAATACACAGTGAAATAGCTATAATTGCCAGCGGTATAATTTTCGGAATATTGTCATAATAAAACAAAACAGCATTGATAGGAAGGATTAAAACACCAATATATGTTCTGTAGGTAACTTTTTGTAGGTTAAAAAGGTCTGCAAATTCATCAATATTAAATGAGGTTGCTACAATTTTTTCGATCAAAAATTTCCCCAGAATAAAATACAGTAAAAATGTCGCAATCTGAATAAATAAAACCCAGTCTGTTTTAGAATAGGAGTTATCAAAAATATTCATGGCAAGCTGGATGAAAAACGCATACGAAACGATTTGTACAAAAAATAAACCAACCGTAAAACTACTTTTTAAGTGGTTGTTGTCACGGTAAATTTTGGCGTATTTATCTGAAAAAATAAGCTTGCTAAATTCGCTAAATCTGGTTTCGTAAGCTGATTTGGTCATAGCAACAACAGCAAAGGTCAACACAAATAAAAGCGTTGCCCAGTCTTTGTTCTCCAGAATTCGGGGTTGAAGGTGTTCAATCATAACGATACAAAATTAGTAATTTTTTGTTTCAATACTTTTATTATAAATTTATTATGAATCAAATGCTATAAAAAGTTTACTTTTGCGGTGAAATTACCCAGAAAAATGAATGATTGTATAGTCATAATCCCCACTTATAACGAAATAGAGAACATTGAAAGTATAGTTAGAGCTGTACTTTCTCAACATAAGCCTTTTCATCTTTTAATTATTGATGATAATTCTCCTGATCATACTGCCAATAAGGTAATTGCTTTGCAGGAAGAATTTCCGGACAGGTTGTTTTTAGAAAAAAGAGCCAAAAAAGCAGGCTTGGGAACGGCGTATGTTCACGGTTTTAAATGGGCTTTAGAGCGTAAATACGATTACATTTTTGAAATGGATGCCGACTTTTCGCACAACCCCAATGATCTTGAAAAATTGTTTGATGCTTGTCATTTTGGCGGAGCTGATCTGGCTGTTGGATCTCGTTATGTAACAGGAGTAAATGTAGTCAACTGGCCTTTAAGCCGCGTTTTGATGTCTTATTTTGCTTCGGTTTACGTGAAATTTATTACCGGAATGAAAATTCATGATGCCACAGCGGGTTTTGTGTGTTATAAAAGAGAAGTTCTTGAAAAGATAAACCTTAATAAAATAAAATTTGTGGGGTATGCTTTTCAAATCGAAATGAAATACAGAACTTATTGTGCCAAATTTCAAATTACTGAGGTTCCGATTATCTTTACAGACAGAACCAAAGGCGTTTCAAAAATGAGTAATGCTATTATAAAAGAAGCGATATTGGGCGTAATTTCACTTCGATTAAAAAAATTAGTCAATACATTATAAATAAATGGCGATGAACAGGATTTTAATAAAAAATGCTAAGATTGTAAACGAAGGATCTATTTTTGAAGGTGATGTTTTGATTGAAAACGACTTAATTGTTGAGATTTCTGATAGCATTAGCCTGAAAACATCCGATTGTAAAGTGATAGATGCCGAAGGAAGTTACCTGATTCCGGGTGCGATCGACGATCAGGTTCATTTTAGAGAACCGGGACTAACACACAAAGGAGATATAGAATCAGAATCAAAAGCTGCAGTTGCAGGCGGAATAACATCTTTTATCGAACAGCCTAATACGGTTCCAAACGCAGTAACGCAGGAAATTCTTGAAGATAAATATCAGATTGCAGCCGTAAAATCATTTGCGAATTATTCGTTTATGATGGGAGCAACCAATGATAATCTGGAAGAAGTTTTAAAAACAAATCCAAAAAATGTAGCCGGAATTAAGATTTTCTTAGGTTCATCAACAGGAAATATGCTGGTAGATAATGAAGCGACTTTAGAAAAAATCTTTTCAAGTACACCCATGTTAATTGCAGTGCATTGTGAAGATGAGACTACAATAAAAAACAACCTGGCAGAGTTTAAGGAAAAGTATGGAGAAGATGTTCCGGTAACGGCACATAACCTGATTCGTAGTGCTGAGGCTTGTTATATCTCGTCTTCTAAAGCAGTTGCTTTGGCAAAAAAAACAGGAGCCCGTTTGCATATTTTTCATCTTTCGACTGCAAAAGAAATGGAGCTGTTTACCAATAAAATTCCATTAGAAGATAAAAAAATTACGGCCGAAGTTTGTGTGCATCATCTTTGGTTTACCGATGAAGATTACAAAACAAAAGGAAATTTCATTAAATGGAATCCTGCTGTTAAAACTGCCGAAGACAGAGCAGAACTTTGGAAAGCGTTAAATGACGGACGTATTGATGTAATTGCGACAGATCATGCGCCGCATACCAAAGAAGAAAAAATGCAATCCTACTTAAATGCACCTTCCGGAGGTCCGCTTGTGCAACATGCTGTTGTGGCGATGTTTGAAGCACATCATCAGGGAAAGATTTCTGTAGAGAAAATTGTAGAGAAAATGTGTCACAATCCGGCAAAAATTTTCAAAATCGAAAAAAGAGGTTTTATAAAAGAAGGTTACTTTGCTGATTTGGTTATTGTAAATCCAAGTTTGCCGTGGAGTGTTAAGCCAGAGAATATTTTAGCTAAATGTGGATGGTCACCTTTTGAAAATTATACTTTTAAATCGAGAATTACGCATACTTTTGTAAATGGCGAAATGGTTTACAATAACTTTAAGGTAAAAGATATTCGCGCAGGAAAACGATTATTGTTTGATAGATAAAAGGCTAAAATGAAAAATTGTGTACTCATATTGTTGATTTTATTGCTTTCTGTAAGTTGTAAAAAGGATTTGTTTAAACAGCCTGCCAGACTAATTGAGAGAGGAAAAATGATTGATATTATGTATGATTTATCGCTTTTGGAAGCTATGAAATATCAAAGTCCGGCGACGATAGATTCGATTAATACAGATCCAACAAAGTTTATTCTGAAAAAATATAAAGTAGATAGTCTACAGTTTGCAGAAAGCAATAAGTATTATGCAACGGATTATGAAAACTACAAAGATATGTTTGATGAAATTGGTAAAAGATTGGCTGTAACCCAGCGAGCAACAGACTCTATAGTAAAGATTGAAGAGAAAAAAGCCGCAAAGGAAGCTAAAAAGAAAGCAAAGGACACTATTAATAAAGACGGAACTAGAAAAACACTGAAACCCATTGTAGATCCGGTTCAAAGAGAGAAGCCATTAGACCAATAGTTTTATAACTTCGAAACGTCTTTTATATATTGATGAACATCCAGAAAAACCGTTCCCAGAGCGGTTTTTATTTTTTCATTAGCATACAGGTTTTTAGAATAAGAAGCTTTTGTAAGACGTCTTTTTTGGAAAAATAAAGTCGAGAAAATTAAATCCCCAATCCAAAGGAAATTCATCAATAAAGGTTTGGCATGAATATGGGGTCTTTTTACCTGTAAAGTATCAGCGATAGTGTTTAGTAAGTCTCTGAAAACAATATTTTCTGCGATCAAAGTAAAACGTTCGTTTTTGATATCGCTTTTCATTAATTCATATGCTGTTTTTACCACATCATTTACGGTAATAAACCCTGTGCTTCCTAAAGCATAGAAGGAAAGTCCGTTTGCCACTTTCTGATAGATTTCACCGCTCCCTTGTTCGTGAATTTTTGTTTTCGGAATTGGTCCTAAAATAACACCCGGATTTATAATGATAACATCGAGCCCTTCCTGAAGTCCGCGCCAGACTTCCATTTCGGCACCATATTTAGAAATGGCATAATCGCTATGAGGTTTTTCAGGATTCCAGTCTGTTTCTTCAGTGATATAAGTTTCATGAGGAGCAAGATCGCCTAAAGCTGCAATAGAACTCACAAAACAGAATTTTTTAATTCCTTTTGCAATAGAAAAATTAACCATATTGGCTGTTCCTTCGATATTGGTTTTTCGGAGTGCATCTTCATCTTTTGGATCAAATGAAATCAATGCTGCACAATGGTAAACATATTCGATATCAATAAAAGCAATTTCTAGCGAAGGAATGTCTAAAATATCGGCTTCAAGCCAATTGATTTTTTCGAATAAATTACCTTTTTTATACAATTCAAAAACCGCTTTTGTTTTTTGAATCTTGTTTTGGTTTCGGTAAATAGCCCGAACGTTTTCTCCATTTTCAATTAAATGAAGTAATAAATGCGCGCCAACTAAACCTGTTCCTCCAGTTACTAATACCATTTTGTAAAGATAACTTTTTGCTCGAAAGGGGCAAAGTTGCAAAGGGACAAAGTTGCAAAGGTTTTTGATTTTGTATTTTTAAATTAACATTGATATTGCTTTTTGGCTCTGATATTGATATTGCCTTTTGATTTTGATATTGACATTGATTACATTTGCACAAATTATTTAAAAAATGAAGAATCTAGTTGAAGAATTAAAGTGGCGCGGGTTATATCATGACAGCATGCCAGGAACGGAAGAACAATTGCTGAAAGAAGTAACGACGGCTTATATAGGTTTTGATCCAACGGCAGATTCACTACATATTGGTAGTATGGTTCAGATTATATTATTGGTTCATTTAAAGAATTTTGGTCATCAGCCTATTGCTTTAGTTGGTGGTGCAACCGGAATGATTGGTGACCCTTCCGGGAAATCTGACGAAAGAAATTTGCTGAACGAAGAAACCCTTGCTAAAAATGTTGCAGGAATCAAAAGTGTTTTGTCCCGTTTCTTAGATTTTAATTCAAAAGATGCAAATGCTCCGGTTATGGTAAATAACTATGACTGGATGAAAGAATTTTCGTTTATTGATTTTGCACGTGAAGTTGGAAAACGTATCACTGTAAATTACATGATGGCGAAGGATTCTGTTAAAAAGAGATTTGCCGGAGAAGGCGAAGGAATGTCTTTTACTGAATTTACATACCAATTAATTCAAGGATACGATTTTTATCATTTATATAAAAATAACAATTGCGTTTTGCAAATGGGAGGTTCTGACCAATGGGGAAATATTACCACAGGTACAGAATTAGTTCGCAGAATGGGAGGTGAGAGTGCTAAAGCTTTTGCTTTAACAACGCCATTAATTACCAAAGCAGACGGTTCTAAATTTGGGAAATCTGAAGGAGGAAATGTTTGGTTAGATGCTGATAAAACTTCTGTATATAAATTTTACCAGTTTTGGGTAAATGCTACAGATGCAGATGCTGAGAAATATATCAAAATCTTTACTTTTTTAGATAAAGATACGATTGAGGCTTTAATTGAAGAACATCAGTCTGCTCCGCATTTAAGAGTTTTACAGAAAAAATTAGCTGAAGAAATTACAGTATTTGTTCACAGTAGAGAAGAGTTGGAAAAAGCCATTCAGGCTTCGAATATCTTATTTGGAAATTCTACTGCAGATGATTTGAAGCAATTGGATGAAGCCACTTTTTTAGAGGTTTTTGACGGAGTTCCGCAAGCTGAAATCGTAAAAGCGGATCTGGAAAACGGATTGGATATAATTACTGTTCTGAATGAAAAAACAGGTTTCTTTAAATCAAACGGAGAAGCCAGACGTGCTTTAACAGCAAATTCAATTTCTGTAAACAGAGAAAAAATTAAAGAAGATTTTGTGTTAACATCAAATGATTTGATCAATAGTCAGTTTGTGTTATTGCAAAGTGGAAAGAAGAATTATTTTGTGATAAGAATTGTTTAAGTGTTTAATCAGTTAATTGCTTAATCGTTACACAAAGAAAGCTATTCAACGATTCAACTTTATAAAACCATTAAATTGCACCCGCGAATATCAGAATTATCAAAACGTCCCAATACCTCGAAAGAGTTGTTGGGATTTTTTTTGCCTAAATCCTGCGTAGCAATAAAGGAACAGGAATTGATGTTGGCTAAATCGATAACATTGATTCCGCCTGTTTTTCCGTCTTTCACGTAAGTGAGAGCATCTTCCGGATCACGAACTAAAATATGCATCCAGGACGGACATTCAAAAACACCTTCACCTAAAGAGTAGGCTTGCGCCAAAAGTTCAGTCATTCCGTATTCTGAGTGAATCGAATTTACACCAAAACCTTTGCAAAGCAATTCGTGTAATTCTTCTCGAATCATCTCTTTGCGTTTGCCTTTCATGCCTCCGGTTTCCATAATAATAGTATTCTGAAGCTGAAATTGATGTTTTTCGATCAGGTTTAATAAGGCGTAAGTAACTCCGATTAAAATGACATTTTGACCAGATTCGTCTAATTCGGTGAGTTTTTTAATTAAGTCGTCGTGATTGTGTAAATAAAAGCCACTTTCAGGCTGATTGGAGAGTTTTATTAAATCTTCGACCATGTAAATAAGCGAAGATCCCTCGCGTTCCAGATATGATGGTAAAAGGGCTAAAACAACGTAATCTTCGATATTGCCATAAAATTGAGAAAATCCGTTACGATAACTCTCTTCATAAAGCGAAACATCGGTCACAATATGTCTGCTGGTAATCATTCCGGTAGTTCCACTGCTTGTAAAAGTAACCTGTGCAGGGTCGTTATTGGAAACTACATTATGGCTTTTAAAAAACTGAATAGGCAGGAAAGGAATTTGTGCCAGTGATTTTACCTGTTGCGGATTTACTTTTAAAAAATCACAAAAGTCACGATATACTGGATTGTTCTCATGCTGAAAACGAAACACTTTTAAAGCTATTTTTTCAAATTGTTTCTGACTCGAAATCGTAAATATATCGTTGGCTGTAATCAAAACTTTTTTTTGCAAAGGTAAGTATAATTGTAAATAGTTTTTAGTTTTCAGTTCCGGTTTTCAGTATAGATTATTGTGTTCTTAAAACTGTAACTGCGCCTGTAAACTAAAAAAAGCTCCAATTTGGAGCTTTTTTATATTTTTTTATCGAATGATAAGTTTTCGGGTTGCTGATGCATTATTTTCGCTTATTTTTATGATATAAACGCCAGGAACTAAATCTGAAACGTTTAATTCTTTCGAACTTATATGTGTCTGAAGCACTTTTTTACCTAAAACATCAAAAATAATGATCTCTTTTTCGAAGTCATTTTTAGATGAAATATATACTTTTCCACTAGTAACGGGATTAGGGTACAAGCTTAAACCCTCAATGGTCGCTGCCTCTTGAGGTTTTGGTAATTGTTTACTATCTTGTGCCGAAACACTCAGAGTAAAGAAAAAAGCCAATAAAAAAGTAATATAAAAGTAGTTTTTCGCCATCGCATAAATTTGATTACCGTAAATATACAAAAAAAATTACAAAAACTACGCCAAAAAAAAACATCCTAATAATTTAGGATGTTTTTAACAATTTATGTTTTTGTATTCTTATTTGATCAGGTTAACACCATCAACAGTTGCCCATGCTCCTGCAGTTAATGAAGCTCCAGTAGCTGTAGTGCTTTGAACGAAAGTTCCTGTTGGGAAATTTACAACAATTGCATCAGTAGCTCCAATTGGTAATATGTTTGTTGTATTAGTGATTTTTACATTTAAAATTTTGATTTTACCTGTTTTCACTTGGTGATCATTTGTTGCTGCATCTAAGATACTAACAGCACTACCTTTGTAAGTTGTAGTTCCTGTAGTGAAGTTACCATATCCATCGATGATGATGTTGCTGTATTCTCCGTTACCTTCTCTTTTGAATTGGAAAGCATCAACTTGGTTGTCTCCAACCTCAGGAACGTTACCAGCTTCTCTTTTTAAAGTAATGTTAGAAACTTTTGGTCCAAAAGCATTGTCGTTTGCAGATGCTTCGATTTCCATTCCGTAGTTACCTTTTCCAGTTTGGTAAGCATACCAGTTTGTATTAGCAGTACCTTGCCATCCATCTTGCCAGTCAAAAGAGTCATCATAGTTACCAAATGAAATAGCATTTGTTAAGTTTACAGTTCCTCCGAAGAATTCGAATCCGTCATCAGCACCTTTGTAAGCTACTAAGTGATCTAAAGTTGTTCCTGAACCTACTGAATAGAAAGTAAAAGCATTGTTTTCTTTTGTTCCGTCTGCTAATTTAGATCCTGCATATTCAACTCTTACATATGTTAATGAACCTCCATTATGAGTTGTATTTGCTCCACCGTAAGTAATGTTGTTTCCGTCTTCAGATGTAGAAGAAGTTCCTCCTCCGGCAACTTTTGCAGGAGCATCACCGTACATAATAATACCTCCCCAAGAACCTGGAACTTTAGATTTTTCTGTAAATACTACTGGTTTGTCAGCAGTTCCGTTAATGATTAATTTTCCTCCGTTTAAAACAACTAAAGCGTTGTCTCCGGTAGCTTTGTCTATAGTGATTGTAGATCCTGCATCAAAAGTTACAGTTACACCTGAATTGATTTTTACGATTCCTTTTAAAGTATAATTACCGTAAGCATAAGTTTTGTTTGCAGTAATTGGGCCTGTAATCTCGCCTGTCGCTGGTGGAGTAACAGGGGCTGAATCTTCACTACTTGAGCAAGAATTTAAAAATAAACTTGTAGCAAGTGCTAAAGCAAAAAATTTAGTTTTCATAGTTTTGTGTTGTATTATTCGTTTTTATTTTTGTCAAAATTAGGGCGTAAATTTTTTCAGGATGTTATCTCAGCATTACATTACGGTTATCAAAAAACAATTAAAATGTGAAGAGAATGTTAAGGGATTTTAATAAGGTTTGTAAGTAAAAAAAGCTTCGGACATCCGAAGCTTTTTTTGTTGTATGTTTTTGATATTAAAATGTATATCCTACTTTTATAGAGAATCCTACGCCTTTTTTGTAACTGTTTGCAATTAATGATTGCTCATCTACTTTATAAGTTCCTTTGTTTCCAAATTCTTGTTTTCTTTCTGGATTCAGAATGTTGTCTGCAGTGAATTTTACATCAAAATGTTCTGAAATTTTACTTCCCCAGACTAAGTCTAATTGGTTAATAGGTAATTCGTAGATATTGTCCTGACCATTTGTTCCTACTGCAAAAATTCTTTTTCCAAATACTCCGTAAACTAATGAAACAGTATTAGTCCAGTCTTTACCTAAATTGAATTCATATTTTAAGTCAGAGTTTACTAACCAGTCAGATGCGCCTTGAAGAGATCTTGTTTGGTGTGTTTCGATTGAATTTTTCACGGTAACAGTTCCGTCCTCATCCTGAGATTCGTAAGTTGGTGCAACTTTTACTTTTGTTGACATTAAAGAAGCATTTAGTCCGAAAGAAAAGTGCTCTAAGCTTTCGCTAATTCTGTTTAAACCTAAAAGGAATTCAACTTCGGCTCCATATAAATTAGCGCTGTCAGAATTTAAGAAAGTAGTAACAGTGCCTGAAGTTGCATTAGAAATAAAAGTTCTTTCGATTGGATTGTCAATGTGTTTTCCGAAGATACCAAAAGCAAGCATTTCTTTAGCTGTTGGGAATAATTCGTACTTTAAATCAACATTATAGTTGTCGCTATTTTTTAATAATGCATTTCCTTGAGTCGAAGTATTATCTGCATTGATGTATGAAATTGGGAAAGATTCCATTACAACCGGTCTTGTGTATGTTTTACTTGCTGCAAAACGAATGTTTGAAGTTTCACTCAGAAGATACTTCACGTTTAACGATGGTAAAACATAAAGGTTGTTGTATTTTTTTACTTTGAACGGATCATCGAATGAGCCTAAGGTTCTATAAAATGTTTCTTTAAGAGTACTTTCAACCCTAACACCACCATTTACTTCGAATTTGTCAGCAAATTTCAATAACAGGTTTGCGTAACCTGCGTTTGCGGTTTCATTCAGTTTTACTTTGTAAGTAGTATTTGAGCTTTCGGCAAAACTTACATTACCATTGTTAATATCTGCTGAAATTTTTGCATCAATATTATTCATGTCGGCAGTAAAAACACCGCCCATACTAGAAACAAATCGGTAAGAAGATTCCATTTTAGAATTGTTTCCGTTGTAACCAACAGTTAACTTGTTTTGTTTACCATCTTTTCCAAATTTCAAATTGTATTCAGCTAATGCAGAAACAAAAGAGTTTCCATCTACTGTTAGATATTGGCGTAAGAAGTTGTTTCCACCATAAGAAGTGTTGATTTCGTTATCACCTTCAGTACTTCCTGTATAAAATTTTCTGTCAGGTTGTTCATATTTAGTATTTGCATATGAAACACCAGCTTTTAAAGTTTGGTTTTTATCTTCAGTCAAATTATATTCTCCTAACAATTGAGTATTTAGATAATCACTTTTGTCTAATTGATTGGTACGAACAAGTTGATTTCCAATACCAACATTATTATTCAAAATACCATATTGGTCTTTAATAGAGTTTAAGGTAGTTTTAATGTACAGAGTGTTAAATGACAATTTGAATCTGTTTGTGTTGTAATTCACTCCTACTAAAGAAGATGTAGTTGTTTTAAAACGATATTCAGTAGTAAAGAAATTGTTATTGTATTTGTCACCAAGAGTTTGTAAGGTTCTGTCGGCACCTTCTCTGATGGCGTAATTATTATCGTAGTTAATAGATAATAAATAAGAAATTGAGCGTGCATTGCTTAAGTCAAATTTTTCAGAATGAAGAAAATTTAAACTTGAGTTTAAAGGACTCTTACTTTTGTTAACATTAAACCCTCTGTTTCCGCTTACAGAATTTCGGGCCTGATCTGTAGAAAAAGTTTGTCTTGTTGCAGTCGATCCTAAAAAACCAGGTAATTCTCTGTCTTTTCCGTTGAATCCGAAGAAACCTGCAGCAGTATCAGCATCACCAGATATTAAAAAGTCTTTTAAACTGTTTCCGGTTGTGTAACCAAAACCAAGATTTAATTTTGTAATGCTTTTAGAAACTTTTGAAGTCTGAATATTAAAAGTTCCTCCTGCAAAATCTCCGTAGATATTCGGATTAAATGTTTTGTAAACATCAATAACACCTACGATATTCGTTGGAAACAAATCAAGAGGTACAATTTTAGAAAAAGGGTTGTTTGTTGGAGCAGCAAGATCATTAATTAATAAATTATTATAACGATCTTCAAGACCACGAACAAATAAACCTCTTGAGCCTACTTTTGTAATTCCGGTAATTTTAGTTAAACCTTCTTCAACATCGCTAACTCCTTTTCTGGACATTTCCTGTGCGCCAATACTTTGTTTGATTACGACAGCATTTTTTTGATCCAATAACAAAGCAGTTTCTTTTTCTTTGTTTGCAGTAGATTTTACAACAACATCTTTAAGAGTAAAGCTTCCTGAAGAAAGAACCTGATTAACCGTAATAGTTTCATTTGCCTTAACGGTTACGGGCTTTTCTACAGATTCATATCCAACGAAACTAAAAATAAGCGTATAATTTCCCGGATTTACATTCAACGAATATTTTCCGTCAATGTCAGTGTTTGCGCTAATGTTAGTTCCTTTTACTAAAACATTTGCGAAAGGTAGTGCCTGATTATTAGTTTCTTTGTCGGTTAATAGACCAGAAATCGTACCTTTGTTTTGCGCGACCGAAATCGTACAAATAAATAATGTAATAAATAGAAATTTTAAATTGAATTTCATTTTTGTGTTGTGTTTGATTTATTTTTTGTGCAAAGAAAGAGACGCCTTGTAAAGTTCATGTTAGGCACTTGTTATGTTTTTGTGTCCTGTAGATTATCAAATTGTTACCAGATTAAATTACCGTTAACCGCAATTTTTAACGGTTATTTTGTTAGTATATTTACGCTGTGAAATAAAAAACATCGAATGTATAATCAAGAAAATTTGATGTAAAAATCTCAATTTTTGCTATTTATGAAAAAAACACAAACCAAGATTTTATTAGTTGACGATGAACCAGATATCTTAGAAATCGTTGGCTATAACCTTGCTCAGGAAGGCTACCAGATTGTAACAGCTTCTAATGGAAAAGAAGCTATAGCAAAGGCTCAGAAAGAATTGCCGGAATTAATTATTATGGATGTAATGATGGCAGAAATGGACGGAATGGAAGCTTGCGAACACATTAGAAAGATTCCTGAATTAAATAATGTTATCATAACATTTCTAACAGCGAGAAGCGAAGATTATTCACAAGTTGCTGGTTTTGATGCAGGTGCAGATGATTACATTACAAAGCCAATAAAACCAAAATTGTTGGTCAGTAAAGTAAAGGCTTTGTTAAGAAGGTTAAAAGAACAAGAAGTGGTTAGCGACACCTTAAATGTAGGCGGAATCGAGATCAATCGCGAAGAATACAAAATCATAAAAGGCAATGTCGAAATTGCTTTACCACGAAAAGAATTCGAATTATTTTATTTGTTAGCTTCAAAACCGGGTAAAGTTTTTAAAAGAGACGAAATTCTGGATAAAGTTTGGGGTAATGAAGTTGTAGTGGGCGGAAGAACAATAGATGTTCATATTAGAAAACTGCGCGAAAAAATAGGCGAAGATCTTTTTAAAACCATAAAAGGAGTTGGTTATAAATTTGAAGTATAAAAAGTCAATAAAAACTTGAACCATATAAGCGATATAAGTTCATTTAAATTATAGAGTTTATAATTTTACTATACTAAGTTCATCTTTGTCAAAGCTAAAACTTTGATAAATATGAACTTTTTTAAATTCGTATTATTTATATAGAGAATAATCTTTACTTTTAAATGAACTTATATCTCGCTTATATGGTGAAAAAAATAACCTCTTAATGGTTAAATAAATCAATGAAAATTAATTTTAAAAAAACATACAAATTTGCTGTAAAGTCAGCACTATACATAAGTCTTTTTGGAACAGGATTTGTGCTGATTCTGATGCATTTATTATATAAAAATCAATTAAAACATCAAGTTGCATTTGGGATAATTTTTATTATTTCAATTTATATTTTTTCTTTTTTGGTTTTGCAATATCGCGTAGAACGCTTTATTTACCGAAGAGTTAAAAAAATCTATGATGAGGTTTCTTTACTAGAATCAACAACCCTTATCAATCAGCCTATAACTACTGATATGGAAACGCTTTCACGAGAAGTGAAAAAGTTTGCTACAGATAAAAAACTGGAAATCGAAATGCTCGAAATTCGTGAGCAATACCGCAGAGAGTTTTTAGGAAATGTTTCGCATGAGCTTAAAACACCTCTCTTTACAGTTCAGGGCTATGTTTCGACTTTGCTTGACGGAGCGATGGATGACAAACACATTCGTAAGAAATATTTAAAACGTGCCGAAAAAGGGGTTGAGCGATTAATATATATTGTTGAAGATTTAGATATGATTACCAAATTAGAATCGGGTGATTTAGATCTAAATATGACTGATTTTGATATTGTTGAACTTATTCAGAATGTTTTTGATTTATTAGAAATGAAAGCTGATAAAAAGAAAATAAAATTGGCTTTTGAAAGTAAAAATGTACAATCGGTTATCATTCGCGGAGATCAGGACAGAATTCAGCAAGTTTTAGAAAACCTAATTGTAAACTCCATTAAATACGGTAAAGAAGGCGGATTAACAGAAGTTGGTGTCGTTAATTTAACCAAGAAAAAAGTTTTAATTCGTATTAGTGATAACGGAGAAGGTGTCGAAAAACAAAATATTCCGAGGCTTTTTGAACGTTTTTACAGAGTTGATAAAAGCGGAACCCGTTCTGAAGGTGGTTCCGGTTTAGGATTGGCGATCGTTAAACATATTATCGAAGCCCACAAAGAGAAAGTATATGTAGAAAGTGAGTTTGGTATTGGTTCTGAATTCTCTTTTACGCTCGAAAAAGCTCATAAAAGCATAAAAAACGACGTTAAGTAATTGTAATTTGGTTTAAGGAAAATTGCTTAAAACATAGCGTTTTAACAATTTGTCAACTTACAGGTTAACCTCGTAACATTAAATTTTTATTATAGTAACATCTTGTTAATGATTTCTTAACATAGGTGACTCATCTTTGCACCTTGAAATTAAGGGAATTAGAGAAAGGATGATAAAAAGAAAATTAGTTGCCGTTTTATTGCTGATAAATTTTGCAGCAATTGCTCAGGATTTGAACAAACAGGATATAAAAAACGAAGTAATGCGTATTTTAGATTCGATCAACAAAGCCAAACTTCCGGATACAAAATCAGGAGTTAGCGGAGAAGAACATTGGTATGACAGAATCTCTTTAAGAGGATATGCGCAAATACGATACAATGGTTTGTTTTCTACAAATGATAAAGTTTCCTGCGAACAATGTGATAAATCATGGGGAACAACTTCTACAGATCCGGATGCCAAAGCCAACAACGGACTCTTTATTCGTCGTGCCCGTTTAGTGTTTTCAGGACAGGTTCATCCTAATGTGTTTTTCTATTTTCAACCTGATTTTGCCAGTTCACCGAGTACAGGAGTACAGAACTTTGTTCAGATCAGGGATTTGTATTTCGATCTTTCTTTTGATAAGAAAAAAGAATATCGGGTGCGTGTAGGACAAAGTAAAATTCCGTACGGATTTGAAAATATGCAATCTAGTTCTCAGCGATTGGCATTAGATCGTAACGATGCCATGAACAGCGCCATTTTAAATGAACGTGATTTGGGAATGTTTTTCTATTGGGCTCCGGCCGAAATCAGAGAGCGTTTTGCTATGCTGGTCAAAGATGGCTACAAAGGCTCTGGTGATTTTGGAGTTTTTGCCTTTGGAGTTTACAATGGACAAATTGCCAATAAATTGGATGGTAACAGAGATCTGAATGTTGTAGCGAGAATTACCTATCCTTTTGTGATTGGAAACCAGATTATCGAACCTGGAATTCAGGCATATACAGGAAAATGGGCCTTTACTGGCGAAATTTCACCCGGAGTAAAAGTCGATGATCCACAATATGTAAAAGACCAGAGAGTAGGAGCAACCTTTGTTTTATATCCAAAGCCTTTCGGAATTCAAACCGAATACAATATAGGACGCGGGCCTCGTTATAATACATTAACAAATACAGTTGATGAAACTGATTTGAACGGAGGTTATATATTATTGAACTACAAACTGGACATCAAAAAACAACATATATATCCTTTTGCTAAATTTCAGTATTATGACGGAGGGAAAAAATATGAAAAAGATGCCAGAAGTTATGTAGTCAGAGATTATGAAATTGGTATAGAATGGCAGCCCATCAAAGCTTTTGAGCTTACGGCAGAATACGTAATTGCTGACCGGACTTTTGAGGACAGCGCACTTCCAATAAACAGACAACAAGGAAATTTATTGCGATTGCAGGCGCAGTTTAATTTCTAAAAATTAATCCTCAAAAACGGTAAACAAAGAATCCCAGTCTATAGCATCGTTAAACTGAGTTAAACCCCTAAACGACTTTACTTTTGAAAGATCTTCAATGGTAAAGTCGTCTTGCAACGCATACGGTACCAGATTCTCTTCCTGAAGTTTTATCGCCAGATATTCTTGCTCATATTGACCCGGAGTTGGAATAAAAAAGGCCTTTTTGCCCAGTTTTGCCAAATCCATTACAGTAGTATAACCGGAACGACATAAAACAAAATCACTTTCGTTAAAGGTTTGTTCTAATTGTTTTGAGTTCATAAAATTGTAATAAGTAACATTTCCTGCTTGCCATTTGGTTTGCGTTTTTTCTACAATCCCTTGTACAAAAACTACTTTACCTTTATAATCAGCAACTTCTTTTTGTAATTTTTCGTCCAGATAGGTGCGTTGAGGTTCCGGGCCGGATAAAATAATCATCAGGTCATATTGTTTTGGTGTTTCCTTTTTACGCATTCTGCTCAAAGGGCCAATATATTTTAAATTAAGATGATTTGTTTTAAGATGTCCAAGGTCACCTGTTAAATTTGTTTTTTCGTTGGTATCAGGAACCCAGCATTCCTTGTATTTTTTTATAATATGCTGATGACATTTACTGGTAAACCAGGTCGTATTTCCGGTCATCACATTCAGCTGATGCGTCATAAAAACAGATGGAACTTTTTTACTAAAAACCCCCAGACGATTATCTGATATAATACCATCTATACCATGTTTTTTAATCCAGCTTTTTACCATTTTTTTCTCGTCTAAAATAGCAACGATCATTTTAGGCAGGTTTTTAATCAGCTTCCATTTAAAGTTTTTACCATTCTTGGCATATTCAATATGATAAGAAGGCAGTTCAAGACACTGGATATAGGGAAACTCCTTTCGTAATAATGCCAATGCAACACCATCAGAAGCTATTATGGGAATATAATTGTTTTCTTGAAGCGCTTTTATAATCGGGATACATCTTGTGGCATGGCCTAATCCCCAGTTTAATGGAGCAACTAATATTGTTTTGTTCGCAGAGTAATCAATGCTCATAATTTAACGCTTTTTGAAAACGAATATAAAGAAATATGTTTTTTATGTTATTTCGCACATATTACTAAATTATTAACTCTATATTCCTTTTCAGGCTAGAAAATCCGTTAAAAGAGTCAGATAAAAGTAAGAATAAAAGTGTAAGGTTACTTATATGTTAACTAATGTTAGGGTTCTTTAGTTATGTAGCAAAAAAAAAGAGGAGCTATTTTAGCTCCTCTTCTCTGACATTCGGTTGTTTTTAGTCCTGAATGTATGTTTTGTTTCCGTTTTTATTAATGTAGTATTTACCACCTTTTGGGCCGGTATATACCTTTTTTCCGTTATACTCTCCTGTAACTTTGTCTGCTACTTTTGGAGCTTTTTCATTCGTTTCTTTTAATGTTTTCGTTGCCGATTTTTTGGCTTCGGTGGCGTCTTTCTTAGCAGCTTTTGCTGTTTCATCAGCTTTAGTTGCCGTTTTTTTTACGTCAGCTTTTGTGCTTTCTGTAGCCGTTTTTTTTGCTTTTGCAGCTTCGCTTTTTGCTTTTGCAGCTTCTTTGTCTGCTGTTTTTTTTGCGGCATCTGCAGATTCTTTTTTGGCTTTTGCTGTTGCATCTGTAGCTTTTTCGGCTGCTTTTTTAGATTTATCAGCTTCTTTTTTTGCATCGGCTTTTGCTTTTTTCGCGTCAGCTTTTGCTTTTTTCGCGCTAGCTTCTGTTTTGCTTTTGGCAGCTTTTGCAGTTGTTTCCTGTGCATAGAAATTAGAAGAGAAAACAACTAAAAAACAAAGTAATAATA
>Ga0194135_10000090_pt1 | contig 49115 bp, 42 predicted proteins | sample LitLau_LLRF_2013_FD_134024 | JGI IMG/M metagenome (GOLD analysis project Ga0194135, IMG submission 134024) | Freshwater sediment microbial communities in response to fracking from North America - Little Laurel Run_MetaG_LLRF_2013 (version 2) | ecosystem: Environmental > Aquatic > Freshwater >...
CGGTATCTCCCTCCCCGCTGCAGCACGGGGGATTTACCCCTCTCCCAACGTTGAGAGAGGCGACGGAATTCTTTCCATGGTATTACTATATGCCAGTAAGGGTTTCTTATAACAAGGAGCACTTGGGACCTCCACATTGTATTTTGTATAGTACTATGCACTTTTATTATAGAGTACTGTCGATGATGATGCACATACGTTGTAAAATGAAATTGATTATAATAATATGATGAGAGCTTGTGAAGAAGAAAAAGATATGCATATGTATAGTAATATCATGGGGAGGAGAGTGGGTGTGGTCAGTAGAGCTTTCTACAGAGACAAATTGCGGTGGCTAGAGTCGCCATTTGAAGGAGGAGGAGGGTGAGCCCCATTCCGACGAGAGTTAGCGTTTGTTTCCTGAACCACACTTCCATTGGTTTGATGCAGCCCTAATAATAAGATACAGAGAAGAAGAGCTTGAGAATTGAGAATGAAGTGGAGTAATTTAGAGTTTTAAGAGGTATATATATGTACAAAAAAAAGTCATAGTCATAAGTCATAGCTAACCTCTCTAAATCGATGAAGAGGAACACTTAAGGGTACTTGGCAGCTACTTGCATTTAGGGCAACCGGGTTGAGGAATGCTGGAGGGTCACTACGACTGTCATCTAAGGGACAGCATGTCAAAGGGTATAGGAGATCTGCGCCGACGTTTCGGACTTTCCATTCGGATCGCTCGTAGTCGTTGTCGCTTTCTATTCCACAGCAGTTGAACTGGAAATGAGAAAAAGGTTGGGTGAAAGTTTTACATTAATTTTCATAAGGAAACAGGCAGTATTAGTCGTCAGTTGGATTGTAGAATGTGCGTATACCCTGGCTTGGGCGAAATCAATGGACTTGGTCAAGGCCTGGTCAAAACCATATTGAGTTTGAAGCGTCAGAGTTAACTTGGTAGTTTCCATCTCTGACCCAAGGGATGTGTGGAACATGAGGAATACCACGCCAAGTCCAAGTTCAGCAAGTAGAACGAGACAGATGCATGCAATGTACTGAAATATATGCATCACAAACAATAATCACTCTCAATTCCGGTTTCATACATCACAAGATCATAAAACTTTTTCTCCAAAGATTTCTCGTACCCATCCTATGGAGCATTTTCTCGATGCGACCGTGCATCCAACAAAGGAACTGCCGATAACTGCGATTCCGATCCCGAGCATGGAAATCGCGACATGAGTGAGGATCCCTGAATCAGGAGATATGAGTCGAAACAGTAAAAAGCGTCCGTCATCTTGTGCTACTAGGATTCCGAAGGCAAATGTTCCCATTCCACATATCTGAAATTCAGTGAAATATGACATTAAGGGAACGAAGAGCACTATAAACATTTTCCTTTTGGTTCAAGAGCTTAGCACATGTCTGTCAAAGCTAATGACTAATGACATACCACTGGAGCTATATATACCAATAAAGCGTGTATAATTAATTAGCTCATGTAGGTTTCTTTATATAGGAATATTGCATGTCTATAATAATCTGTAGTAAGTACATTTTCTTCTCTTTTTACATTTAGTTTTGACCCAAAGTTAAGCATGATTCACCACTTGTATTGTAAGTATTTGAAATCAGTAGACTAAGGCTTCTAAGCTAGTGGATTGCCTGAATCCTTATCCATAAGGTTAACTCCGGTAAGAACTTACTGCAAATATAAGATTGACGCAAAGAAGAATGGACGCTCCGGAGCTATCTGTTCCAGAATTTCTGTATGCCATGCCTCACCGAATCCTGTTCATCCGATTATTACGAAACACAGGAATTTCCAAAATGTGTCTCGAAGTACAGGATCATCATGGAATGGTCTTGAAATTATTCACTGAACAATTACACTGTTGGGTTTTAAAAATACAAAACACTTTTGATTGTGATTCACCTTTGCGTTAAGAACGAGAGCGGTTTTACTTTTTACTCATTACCCAGACCAAGTTTTCTGTACGAAATGTATTCTTCAAGCTTTAATCACTCATTATAGACCTACATATTGCCAATTCTTAAAGACTATATAGCTTAGTAGACAAAAAGTTGAAATAATTGGTCAATTGATGATAAAGGAAAGTTCCCACGGTATAGTCTGACCTTTATCGTTAACGTGTGAAACTCAACCCGACCATATCCCCTTATTGTTCGCCTTATTTCATATATTGCACATAACACGATAAATTAGGTCGACATTATCACTTTTATTCGTGTTAAGAACAAAGACTGGGATTACACTTGCACTACTCTTCATTAGTTTACGTGGGTAGATATGTCAGAAGACGCAGGAATGAATATTCATTGCCCATGAATACGGAAATCCAGCTAACAATAAGTCGTGTGGTATTATCCTAAGGTACACAAGCTGGAACGGAGAAAGTGAGTTTCACTCCTTCGCACTTTCTTCCTGTTTTTTTGTACTTTGTATTCTCTTGTCAAATTATGTTGAAGAAATATATTATTATTAAAACTACAAAAGTTTACTAGAAAACGTGTAAGTAATTTATTTCACATATACGCAACACTGTAATTAATGTAAAATCGAAATCAACCATAAACTTGTTTGCTTGGAACAGCGAGCAGGTTGATTTCGGGAAATTAGGTTGGAAACCGAATCTTAATTCATGGACCGGATGTTCAATAGATCCTGACTTTGGAGCTTGTACTCAAACTCTTATGCAAATCAGAAACTCTTTAAACTCCGGAACTAAACGCGTTTGTCTGAAACTAATCACTAAATTAAAAAAATTTAGAAATAGTGATGTTTCGTAAGTGAAGCTAGGAATTTTGATACTCAATATTCAGTATGTTCACTCGTGTCGGAGGAGATGATCTCAATTGAATAAAAAGACGAAGGGTGAAGGGCTTGGGCGAGGTGCCAACGCTTCGTTTTACAGAAGACGATTTGCAATGCTGTAAATGCGAGTACATAATATTCATTGTTGGTTGCAACCATTATTGAGTACGTATTAACCTGATGGGGGTAAATTATTTTTCTTCAGCCGTGTATATGTGAGTTCAGTTTGCTCAGGCACATACAATGGGTTGGGTTTTTATTTCCGGTCAAAAGTCAGGATATTCGCTCTGATGAGCATTTCGTATCATGCTAACCTGTGCATATCCATTATCCATGCTTACGACGGGTGCTCTTCTTTGTACCATATGCATTTAACCGTAACATATCAAACATACATATCATACTATGCGCACATCATCAGATAATTCTTCCGGGACTTTAAAATATAAATTCCACTAACACTCATCATCTTTGAGCTAATTATCAAAATTATTCCTGATTGATTAAAGGTGACTACGAATTACGCTGGACAACGGGAGTTGCATTGAAGCTGATAATTGCATTATTAGCAGTAGTGCAATGAAAATTAAATGAGTTGGGAATTTGGGATGCTAGTAGTATAACAGGATACAGGAGCATTGCAGTAAGTATTACTACTATAAAGGTAAAGGTATATGCAGACAGTCCATGCAGTCAAGCAATTATCCAGGTATAGGCATTCAATTCACATAGAGAGATATAGAAAAACTATGGACAAGATGAGTCAATGTGATCTGCATCTGGGGAGATAATGCTTAACAGATATACTAGATAGGAATTAATAAGCTATCTCATGGATAATGGACAATGTATCATTGCATACATTTTTGAACAAATACAAGTTTTCATGTTTCAGGTGCACGAGTTTTTTGAGAAATATGAAGACTCTACATAATTATGTTGTAAGAAAACGCAATTAAGGATTACAAAAACCATTGCATAATATTATTTATTAGGTGTCAAAATACTAAATTAATAAAATTGGTCTCATCCGTCATCGTTTCCCATAACATATACAAACTCACAATAAATAAAAGTTTATAAAGCTTATTCAATTCAAATAGGAATTTCATGAATATCGCACACACACACACGCAAAGTTTGCGTCATCGTCTTCTTCTTGTTCATATCCTTTATTGCGCAACGTCACTTGTGAATCGGAAGAATCGAAACTAATGATTTGTTGAGTAAAAGTTAAAACAGGGATTTATTATGTGGACAGTAGGAAGTCTAATAATCTATGATCTTGAAAAAACAAAGAGAAGAAGAAGCGTCCATGTCCAGAATGAAGGAATTGAAGGTGAACGATTTGAGCAATGGCCAGAAGACCAGCAAGAAGTCATCTGCCTCTGATTCGCTGGGAACTTAATGGGAGAAAATATTGAATAGAAGGCGGATGAGTTTAATACAACTCAGAGACTTTTCACTATGGACTAATTTGTATCAAACTAAAGTTAAAATTTTGTAATAAAGTGGGCCGTTCCTGAATAAACGGCAGGTCAAGTAATGGCCATGGAAGCAATTAAAACTCCTAAGGTAAGCGTGTAAATATTTATTTTTAAAATTCCATGAATTCTACCTTTTCTTGACATTCTTTGCCAGCTGTCAAAAAGTTTTAGGAATACAGAGATCAAAAAGCACGCTTAAAGTTGATATAGATATGCACTTACTGTATCTTTGTACAGATATTAGTTGTCAAAGTTGTCAAAATTTTAGTCTCAGATATATATACAATATACCACATTTAAAAAATTTAACATCACAATAGTATAATACGTGTAACACAACATTATATCAGCAACTGACAAAATAAAAACTCTAAAGTTTGCGTACTAATTGTGTAGAATTGTGCATTGTAAATTTCACACAATAAACAAATTAAACTGACCAATAGAATTGTGAATCCTTTAACAATGACTGAATCAATTTAATAGCAAGAAGTTTGGAATTAATTGTGTACTTTTTGAACTATTTTGAGATTTAGAGATTAAAGCAAATAAGAATAGTTTTGAGTTTTAGTTCTTAAAAAGTCGATGCGTTTTAATTATCATTTTCGATAAGTAAGTTTTGAGTCAAAACTGTTTGAATCGAGTGTAACTGATTATTAATGAAGTTCTTGAAGTATAAGCCGGGATTGATTTCACAAATTGTTATTATTATGCTTTTGAACTCAAACTGTAAAACTCAGTTTTTCTGACATTTAAAAATTACTTCATCTAATTATTGACCTCAAAAATAACATTTAATGCATTTAATTATAATTTCAATGGCTTGTTTTTATTTTGTAAATTGAGCATTTTTATTCAGTTCCTACTTGTAACAAAAACCGGAACATTAGAAGCATGTACACATGTACACATATAAAATTTATCTCTCTTACTTTCCAATGACACAGTAAGTCACACAAGTACATATATATGGCATTGTACATGAACAAAAAGTGTTGCAAATTGAAGCATCAGTTCATTAAATTTTCATGGAAGTGAAATCCCAAGCGATTCAACGAGAGAGATTTGTTGTATTTTAATGCACTCAAGTAGATCTACCCATAATCCCCGTATAATAACTTCCACAGTACTACAGACAGACTTCCTTTTTGACCAGAGGCTCATTGGACAATTGAGAGTTTAACTTTATAGTACACGGGACGGGTCACGAAGACAGGCGGGTTTTGTAGTGTTGGTTGGTAGTGGTTTCTCGGTTAGTTGACTGCGAATAAAAAGTTGTCCTCGTCGGACAAGAACTCGGGTAGTTTCACTATCCCACCCAACTTTCGCCCGCTTTCTCTCTTCCCCAACTGACACATAAGGATGGCATTTTCGCACCGATTACACACTCTCTCCGCACTCACACTTCTTAAGAGTTCCTTTATTTCCTTAGAGTAGTCACAGGGCGTAGGTCCCACTAATAATATTACAATCGCCTCACCCGCAATTAAAACTCATTTCCCAGCTCATCTGTAATAGCCAATACATAAAACAACACGGGTCTTGTTCCATCTCTAGCGTAAATAGACATTATTAGCATAGGATCTGTAAATATATTCGTGAGATTTCTGCTTTCAATCTGCTCACGTATCTATACATATATATATATACCTAGGTTGTGAGTCTGTTGTGGAGAAAGCTAAAGAAGCTAAATGCTCGCAGTTTACGATTTACCTTCTTCAAATAGTAGTAGTGCTAGCTTGGCTACGATGCATACTGCAGGTGAAATGTATTCTATAGTTAGGGGGTGGTTTTCTTCAGATACTGGACAGAATCAGAAGATCTACAATATTCCATTTCAGCTCAAGGCAATTTTAAGATTGTACTTTGGAGTGTATTCGCATTTTCTGGGGTGTTGAGAGATTTCTGTTTTATTTCTGCAGGTGGATAACGTGAGCTTAGTCGAACGCTTCAGCTCGCGTCGCAACGCAGTCGGATCGCTGTACTTGACTGCAACTCATTTAATTTTTGTGGATCATGATAACAAGAGAGAAACTTGGGTAAGTTAATATTAAGCAGCCGGTTTACTGTATAGTAAAGTGATTATTGCTCATTTTGATGAGATTTCTAATTGGATTTATGTTTTGATTTGCTTTGGAAAGATTCTTCATTCTCACATTTCCAGTGTGGTCAAATTGGGGTTGACTACTTCAGGATCGCCATTGCAAATTCGCACGAAGACGTTTCTTTCGATGACTTTCATCGTTCCTAAAGAAAGAGACGCTCATGACTTGCATACTTCTATGACACAAATGTGTCAACCTGGTACGTACACATACCTTTATCTTTTTATGTACATATATATAGTCATATAATCTAGATGAAGGTAGTAAATATTTTGATGGAAATCGTGCAGAGAATATTGAAGACTTGTACTGCTTCCGGTATAACGCTGGAACAGAAGGAATGAATAAGGATTACGGTTGGACCTTTTTCAACAGTCAGTTAGATTTCGAAAGAATGAAAGTCCCACCAGAAGTGTGGACCATGACTACTCTCAATAAAGAATATGAAGTAATAATATAAAATGGATTATTTAATAAACTTTTGTCATGAATGATAGAGAAGACTGATGAGTATTTTTCGTGTTTGCAGCTCTGTGATACATACCCCAGACAACTTTATGTCCCAACTGCAGCTCCTAACACGGTGCTCATTGGATCCTCAAGATTTCGCAGCAGAGGGAGGTTACCTGTAATGACCTATCTTCACACGAACAAAGTAAGAACATTTATTGCAAGGTGGTGACTTACAACTACGCGTTTTATGAGACGAGAGAATGAATAAGAGAAAGTATGAGAGATTGTGAGAGCATTAAAGGTTTACGAGAAAAATGTGTATATAAAGTAGGATTAAGAGCTTTCCATCAATTCCTTTCTCTGTCTATTTGGACTGTTTTATTTGGTTCTGGAAGGGAATGACGCATTGATTCCCAGTATGACGTCGTTCCAAGGTGAAAATACTGTCAACATCTGCTCAGAAAGAGATTGCATGTCAAGATATAAACTTGAGATTTCCTTATTTACATACATTCTCTTTCATAAACTCACAATATGCTTTCTTAATGAATGGATTACAAGCTAAAGAGAAGTTTTGTTCTAAATTTAGCCATGCTGGTAGTGAAAGAGAGTTGAGCAGGCTTTCACGCGTCCTTGTTACTTTCACTTGGAGTGTTTAGAGAATATCATTAGAAAAGGAACCCGTGTCAACTTCCCCGATGTTTTTGTTTCTAATTAAGATTAGTTAAGATGAAGCTTTGGTGATTTTCAGGCTGCTTTGTGCCGGTGCAGTCAACCTCTTTCTGGATTCAGTGCTCGTTGTGTTGAAGATGAGAATCTCCTCGTCGCAATTCAGAAAGCAAATCCAAACACAGCTCAATTAGTAGTTGTGGACACACGTCCAAGAATCAACGCAATGGCTAACCGAGCTGCGGGGAAAGGATATGAAAGTGAAGCCAACTATGAAAACACTCGGTTCATGTTCGCTGGCATTGACAATATACACGTTATGAGAGCAAGTTTGACCCGAATTGTTGAAAGTTAGTAGCATTTTGAATGTTTGGACGGAGAAATCATGAGAAGAGATAATTTAATTTAAACCTGCTTGAATTTCTTAGCCTGTGATCTTAAGTCGCAACAAATGTCCGCATTTTTAAACGGAGTAGAAAGCAGTGGATGGCTTAAGCACATAAAATCTATTATTGATGCTGCTATGTCCGTCGCCAGGTAAGACTAAATAATGATGATTGAAAGCCGAAATTGCCTTTTGTTTATAGAACTAATGAAAGTCTGTTTGGTTTGGTTGGAATTTAGAACTCTCGACGAAGGTTCATCTGTGCTTGTACATTGCTCAGATGGATGGGACAGAACAGCACAAGTTTGTGGCCTTGCTCAAATTCTCTTAGACCCGTATTACCGTACTTTTCAAGGATTTCAAACGCTTATTGCCAAAGAATGGCTGGAATTCGGCCATAAATTTACTGATCGATGTGGTCACACTCAAGTGGACTCTAAAGAAGTCTCTCCCGTATTCACCCAGTGGCTTGAATGTGTCTGGCAACTCATGCAGCAATTCCCCTTCGTGTTTGAATTTAATGAACGCCTTTTATTGACAATTCATGACCATGTACACTCTTGCCAATTTGGTACCTTCGTAGGAAACTGTCAGAAAGACAGGATTGATCTTAGGTTAGAAAAACAGTTTATATCCGCTCCCTATATGTCTCGTACTGTTTTCTTACCAATCTCAACTTTTATCTCTCTACAGGCTTTCTGAGAAAACGTATTCATTATGGGGATACCTTGCAATCCGAGAAAATGAGTATATAAATCCTTTATACCAATCTTCATTCAACGTAGGTTTCCTCTCGCCGAATCTAGCTCCACAGGCATTCAGGTAGTGTATTGCACAGTATTGCACAATCTTGAATTAATTAAAAGCAAACTCACAAAAACTTGTAATCATTTCAATTCATAAGGTTCTGGCGAGGAATGTACTGCAGATGGGAGAATGGCCTTCACCCAAGGGAATCTCTTTTTGATCTTGCCACTGCTTACAAAGATCACATTCTCTCCCTTAACGATCACATTAAGTTGCTGAAAAGTAGAATAAAACATGTGGAAGGAGAAAGCGATACTCATGTTAATGGAAATACAGAAATTCCCAAAGACGACAATCGTCTGAACTACGATAAAGATGTTATTGAGCAGGTATATACCTGACATACTTCTATCAGTTCTAATTCTGTTGAATACCTCACGACCTTACGCGACTTAATATGCACATCATCCAATCTCTATTTATTCAATATATTCATCCAGGTTAATTTCAAGACGCAAATGAAGATAGAAGCCCACGTTGATCACCCGTTGATCGATGGCATTAATAACGAGTGGAAACAAATCTCCTCTCACAAAACAGACCCCAGCAGTAAAAAGCTTGATAAAGTCAAAGACAAATCAGGCGACTTTTCATTCGAAGAACTCACAGAGGAGTTGGAATCTGTTGCCCTCGAGTGGAAGTCTGTCCGGGCTGCTAACGAATGTCCTTGCTCTACTCCCTTAGATTTCGCATCCTTCAAGGTACCTTCTGGACTAATTGGTGCAAATTATGTATGTGTGCATGTAACATGTGTTTACTAATTTAGTCTCGTGTTTGTTTGTTCAGAGACACTGTTCAAGATGCGGAGGTATATTTTGTTCTCGCTGCCTAGAAAAGTTTATTTCCCTACCGGGGCACATAACATTGGAGCAATCTCGAGTATGCAAACACTGCTACAAAGCATGCTTTCCAAGGTCGCTGGAATCACCTGAATAACTTTAGTCTCTTAAAGAGGAGTGCCTGAACTTCAGAACACTTTGCTAGGCTGTAATAATGTTACTTATGTTAACCACGATATTATATATTCCTTTGCCACAGAGGTATCATGAATTATAAGTACACTCAAGTAGACTGCAGCAGTCTAAAAAAGTTATTTCATTCCATGTAATGTGAATTACAGCAAAGCTACCACGCAGGAAGTGAACCTGATTTTTATTACGTAAATATAGATTTACATATATGTTGTCGTTCTCGCAGTTCACAATATAGCTAAAGAAGTTGTATTAAGTAAAAAGTAATTATGTATTCGTTCCAGAAGTAAAAATAAATATTTGCTGAAGCTATAAATGCTACTTTGGTGAATATGGACGTGTACCAACACTAAATCTCACGAAGACATCATGTGCATTTGGCAATGTTCAATATGCGACAAAGCAATCTTCTGTAAATCTAGTGCCAAGGGTGACTTCAGATCAGACTCATATTACTCATTCATTTTTATGCATCTACTGCTCCAGACCGATCTCCTTCAAATGCATTGACTCAATTCTAGCCAATATACTTGTGAACAAGCAACATGAGACTTGAGACACTTGAAGAGTTGAAGACTAACTTGAGACACAACCATCATAAACGATCTTTATCTTTTTTATATTTTCTTTTCTCTAGTGCTGAAATATATAAAGCACACGCTATAACAATATCATGTAATATACTGATAAGATTTGAATCAGATATATGTCATAATATTCAACAGTACTTGTTTAACTCACTCACTAATGGCTACTTGACGCATATTTGTCTCATATTTCTACGAAGGCTTCATATAATGCAAAAAGCCCCACTGCTACCACTACTTACTTTACTACTAATACTACTACCCCATAACATGAACCTATGAAATATTCTAAAGTGAAATAGTTTTTAGAATCCCAATCATAAAACCCCCAGAGCCTCAACTTGTCTCTCTATAGTCTTTCGGTACACGTAGTAGAGAGTTGAAGAGGTAGAGAAGTTAGAGATAAGCCTATTATTACAAAAGACAACTTTTTGAGGTGATAAAAAAGGTATAGTGTATCTTTGAGAGTTCTTCTGGTGCTGAAAGGGTAAAAATTGAGATTCAAAGAAGAAGGTTAGTAATTTCTCCTAATTTCCAATTTGCATTACATATAACGCTTACCAGCCTTCCTTCTCATTCAACGAGAGATTCAAGAAGAAGGATCGAGGAGCGCATACATATTTTATACATCCTATATGCTTCTTTTCGTAGGTAGGTTGATTTAAGGTAGTGACCTACTACTATACGGCCTAACCTGCCTTTATTTTACAATTTACACACTCTGACTTTACTCTCATACGATGATCATTATTATTGATCATACATCACTAGTACCTACCTCTACATGTTACATTTGAGCATAAAACAAAAACTACCTGTGATTTACTATATTCAATTCATATTGATTCATACTGATTCATATTGATTCATATTGATTCATATCGTTGGATGCAGAGACAGGCCGTGCCTTAATATTACTACTATTTCGGACTTCCGCATTGGCATTACTGTAAGGGAAGGGAAAGCGGGGAGCCGGGCAGGTTTTAGTTCAGGAGTGACGTCATCGGTGGTGGTGTGAGCAGTTTGAACAAGAGAGAGTGGGAAACCTCTCGTCCTCCCTCAACCTCTGACCTCCATCTCCTTCGTCGTCAGCTGACTCTCCTTCTTCTTCAAGTTCTTCAAGTAAGTTTCCTAATTGTTAAAATTTCTAAATTTCTTTCGGGGGAAATCTTTTTTTACTGGGGTGTGACGCATGTTTACTAATAATTAGTCGGGAGAGATCTTTGTCTGTGTCTGTGTGTGCTTAAGTCAATCGAGTGTCCGATAAATTGAGACAGCAGCAGCAGCAGAAGAATTAAATTCGACCAGTGATTGGCAGTGATTACTTTGTTATATACACAGGAAAAAGGGTGAGGGAGTTTGGTATTATATAGGGAAGCTTTGTTGTACGTTGTATGTGGGATTTTTCATGAGGTCATGTGGGGATTGCTTAAGTGTTTCTTATTAATGTTGAGAAGAATGACGTTAAATACTTATTATTACTACACACACTGACTATGTACTGCTGAAGCTGACATTGACGGACGGAGTTTAAAGTAAGAAGGTTTGAGGAGTGCTGGTGGTTTTGGGTTTAGAAGAGTCGTCTTTGATAGAATAAGAATATCAGATCATCATTGTTAGGTAATAGATATTATGTTATTGTGGAAGGAGTCGAAATAATAATACAACTTTGTCGAATGCAACAATGTCAAAAGAGACTAAAAGGGATAATCCCAAAGTTCTCATCATGGGAAGAACATGGGAGTTTAATAGCGTGAGAAATTTTGGTATGTGCCAATGTTCATTATTATTACAGAGTCACTGGAGGAAAGTCTCCTTCGACTGGATTATTTATTTTAGGTTAGCAGACTTTGAGAGTTATGCTGCTGGGACAATGTCCCAACATACACTTGTTGTATGTAGCTGTCCCAGGGATAGTAATTAAGAGTCAGGAGTTTCATTGCATACTTTTGTTTCATACATTGGGAATGATTGTTCTGGATTCTTCATTGAATGAAGCAACTTCCTTGCGGCATATATATTCATGGTAAACGTGTTTATGGGTCATAAAAGTAAAAGGAGTAATATTATTCGAGTGAAATCATCTTGTGTTGTAGTTTGCTGCAAAAGTACGATGGCTAATTGATATTATTGACACCTGTGAAAGAGATCGTTTGACATTCATAGTAGATGTGTCGATCTTGATCATGGAAGTGTTTTTCATTGAGGTAGGAAATACTAACAATTTTCTAGTGCAAGGAAGCATTTGCGTATGGTGTGGACAAAACGTGGAAAGAGTTGATGATGCTGTAGCATTTATTAGTGGCATGACTTGGATTTAGCAAATCACGTTGCTTGCGGATTTCAGGGAGTTTCATGGCACGATATGGTGTGCAGTCACTTTCATTGAACGAGGTCAAAATATTTCACGTAATAGAGTCATGTTTAAGTTGTGAGAATAAATTGTAGACTGTACATGAATTGAAACAACTGCTGGACATCATCAAGCAAGGAACTGATCACTCTCGAGTGTATCTGGCTATTTAATAAGTTCGGCTCAAGAGGATGATCAAGTGGTTTGCTAATCATTAAAAACTTTATACATATCTGGATATAATAACAATGTGAGAACTTCTGGTCTTAAAGTTGAAGCTTAACTTTGGAGATGTATTCCGTCAATGTGTATACACAAAGCATGTCTTTGGCTGAGGCTGATGTGATGTAATAGATTTGCAAGGGCATGAACATGCATATCGGTGTGCTATGTGGTTCAAGATCATGGACAGTTACTACTAACTACTACTACTACTACTACTACTACTACTACTAATGCTCGTATAACGTAGTATAAGTTAGGATTATTGCGAGAGGATTCTTTAAAGCGAGCTAATCTTCAATTGGTGGTGTCCTTAAACCATGGGAAAAAAGTTGGGCTCATCACCAGTACTCGTCAGTATATAGTAGTAGTTATGTTCAGTTGTTCTTTTGTGAATGTATACTTGATGGATTTAGGTAAAGTGGTGTGATGATGATAGAGGTGTATGGGATATTAAATGGGTGGTGGTATGGTTAGGGAGAGTTGGTTCGAATGACTTCGAGGCAAACATGCTTCTGAATTTCAGTCACCGTCGAACATAACATGTGCTCACTTTTCTCTAGGTGGCTTACGAACAAACAAACCACTGAGACAGATATGTCCTCCGAAGTGTCCGAGAGTAATTCCACCGTTAAAGGTATTGCATTAAGAGAAAGCTAGTGGCCTACGGACAGATAGAAATCTCTATTTATTTTATATTTATTGGTCACAAGAACTTCGTTTCTGAAAGCTTTGTTTGTGAGTCAGTGAGTGTCATCTAATTTTTGGTGTTTACTTTTGTTATCTGCAGGTGAAGCTAATGGTGATCCTGATCGAGTTAATTTTATTCTGGGTGATGAAGTTGAAGAAGACAGCTTGAGTTTGGAATCTGAGGATTCCACTGACAAATTTAGTGGAAAGTTCCATAACGGGAATTTTATGGACGCAAATTCCTCTACAGATCGTGACAGCATGGAGCCGACTGCTTGGATGGAACGTCGTCAAAGACTTAGGTTAGCGTTTTTATAACATTATCATTCTAACAACTGGAAAATGTGGGATATAAGGGCTGTTTGTCTCTTCGCTGTTCACTATATTCGGTTTCTGACTATGCATGGAAAGTCATGGAAAGCTAGTTCATGCAAAACCTTGATGTTCAAATGATGGGTCGAATTCACTCAATTAGGGGCTGCATATGATTCAATTGTCATCTTACATCTGATAAAAATACGACACTATAGAGTGTAATTAGGCTTGTCTCATACAACGCTTGGATTACTTGCCTTTAATACTCGGTTTCTGTTCTGTAGAAACCTCGGTGCACCTTAACAATCACTTCATTCATTCACTCATATCTTCAAATACAAATTAAATTGAAGTAATTAAGCAGAAATTATACAAGGTTAGATTTGAATTTTCTCGGAAAACTACCGATCGAAGTGTAAATGTAAGACACAAATCTCAAAAGACGACACACCTTTCAAAAGTAAAAATATAACGATATTATAGGCTATCATGACTTTGCGTATTTAACTCTTGTGGTTTCGTGGTAAAAATGTAATCTTCAAGAGCTTCAAGGATATGCTGCTTTACTGCGCGCATTTGGTCATTTCTTTGTTGATTGTACGCACAATTATTGCGCAAGACATCAGAAAAATTAGTTAAAAGACAATAGAAAATTTAAACTAGTTGAAATGTTAAATCTTTAACGGAACAAAAATATATGATTGATGGCAAAGATTGAAAGATAGCTAGATGTATAATGAGTTAATGAAGTGGAGGTTTAAATTCAATTCATCATGAACAAGCTCATGTCTGTTTTTCTTGTCTCCTTTATCACCACTTAAGTCCACTCAGGTGATATCAGGTGCAAAACCACGACCAAATTACCACACAAACTTCGGTTAGTAGGTTTATATAACTTCTTTTCAACAATTGCGTTTTAATTACGGAAAGTAGTCACTTTCGGAATGGTCGAATGACCTGAACCATCGATCATTCGGTAAAGAGGAAGCTTTGTTTCAAGAGTGTTCTCATAGTCTTCCTCACTGACTGCTTTAGCAGGAATATCCTCGTTGAAGTTTGCAAGAACTAAGTTCTTACAATGACTTTTGTACTGTGTACTCGTAATAAGCGTTCCTAATCCTAACGAAGGTTTTTCCCCATAACAGTTGGAAATACACCTTGTGAAAGAAACTGAGCCACACAGGAAGATGCAAGTCGAGCTTCCAGGAAAATTCATGAGAAGGTAGTTAATTGTGTAACCTTCTTAATGTCTACACAGTAGAGTTAGTAGTGAAGTAATAAGTTCAAGACTCGAGGTGGATCATTGTCTGATTCTGTATTAATTCTTATCATTCCAGTTGTGTGTATTCCAATTTCAACTAACTCACTAAGCATTGACCATCTTGAGCATTGACTAATTCCTTAATGTGTAACTCTATGTATGGGCTTAATTAAGAGTTTTTGATCATAAGCATACACGTGGACGTGGCGAATTAAATTATTCCTTCAGTGCGTCAGTTCACTCATGTTAAAAATTTCCCACCGCGGGATTGCTTTTTCTTTTTTCTAAATTTTAATTAACTTCCTTGTATTGATTTGATAAAACTTCATGTGAAAAAAGTCAACGTGAAACTCCTTGACATAATTTTTAAAGAAATTTTGCTGGTTGCGTGAAAACGTGTGTTTGCAGCAATGTAATTGCTATATAAGCTTTTGTGGACCTAAGAAGCATTTTAAACTATTAAGGTTTCAAATTGTGGTATCTGCAAATTATGAGTTATTATAAAAATATGACAGAATAGTTCAAGCTAATACAGTTTCTTGAGCCTTACAGTGATTTCTTTGACTGGATTAAAAAGAATCACAAAAAAATATCAAGGCTTGGATTGGAGTCGGCAAATGATGAATGACCATACGGCAGCTAGAACTAAATATCGTATGATATATTTCATTCTCCTTCTTCGTAAAAACATTTGTACTTAAAACTTTTTCTGGTTCTCCATTGAGTTATACCGTGGCTTCCCAAATGCCTAAGCAAGCAAATGATTAAGCAATAGTTCAGAATCGTGGGATTCGAGGTCTCTTAAATGTTACTTCATCCCCATTTAGATTTTTAGAGGATTTCGCAGTCGATTTTTTCGCATAATGTTTAGAAACGAGTACGGAGCACATATATCATAATAGTATTTTAGGTGGTGATATGTGTGATATGCATATGCATAATTGAGAGTTATTGAGTTATTACTAATTCCCCTTTAAACCTTTTTTATAGATATTTTAAGTAAAATTCTATATATCAAGGCACCCTCATGGTAATGTCATTGAATCAATTGTACCATGTATTTTAAATACGATAAATGCATGAAATTAACGAATAAGTTTTTAAATATTTTTTGTCCATGTTCTCGTAATCTTCCATTGGACTGATTGTAGTGGGTCATATTTAGCTCAAATGACTTTTACTGATTAGAAATTAAATTCGACCCTGACCCTAACCTTATGCATTCTGGAGCTTCCTTGAACCAACCTTATCTAGATGAATCAACTATCACTATCAACATTTTTGCATATAACATCATGAGTTTCAGAATTAGAAACATGGCTTGTACACGTTCTGACAACTGTAATCAAGAAGAATGCTTAAAAGGGGTGCTAAAATTGCTTTCTGGTATCTGAGAGAATCAATTTCAAAACAAAATCAAATTAAAAGTAGCCTAGGTTTCTAATGTTTCTATTGACCACGTATAGTCCCGTTGTTTTGAAACCTTGAAATCAATTTATCTGTATGGCTTTCCTAAGAATTTCCTACTATCCATTCGATATTGTTTGGCTTTTGCTTAATGCTTTACTTTTCGTTTGACAAAACATAGCGTGGAACTTGCTTAAAAATCACAGTCTGTTTACTCGAGTCTTCAATTTACAGGCCAAGTATGTCGTACGGGACCATGTTGAAAGAAACTCGTAGCTTAAACGATCCTCATGGAATGACTGTAGCTACGACAGAGGAATTAGTGAAGAAATTAGGTGGTACCAAAAACATAAATCGAGTAAGTTACAGCATTTCTCAGCCAGAGTAAGTTTTTTGCAGTTTCATAAATCAAAAATTTTGGTTAATTCTAGGTGCTAATAGCTAATAATGGAATTGCTGCTGTAAAATGTATGAGATCCATTCGTCGGTGGGCCTATGAAGTGTTCCGAAATGAACGTGCCATTAGATTTGTGGTGATGGTCACTCCAGAAGACTTGAAGGCAAATGCCGAATACATCAAAATGGCTGACCACTATGTACCAGTGCCTGGCGGAACAAATAATAACAACTATGCAAATGTAGAGTTAATTTTGGACATTGCAAAGCGGATGCAAGTTCAAGCCGTTTGGGCAGGATGGGGTCACGCTTCTGAAAATCCAAAACTTCCTGAACTCTTGCTAAAAAACAATATAGCCTTTATTGGTCCCCCTGAAAAAGCCATGTGGGCACTTGGAGACAAGATTGCATCCAGTATCGTAGCTCAAACTGCAAAAGTTCCTACTCTCCCGTGGTCTGGAGATGGTCTAATCGCAACTTCCACAGGAAAAGACAAAAGAATCAAGATTTCTAATGAATTATTCAAGAAAGGTTGCGTCGAGACTGCTGAAGAAGGTTTAATTGTTGCTCAAAGAATTGGATTTCCAGTCATGATCAAGGCCAGTGAAGGTGGTGGTGGTAAAGGAATCAGAAAGGCAGAGTCTGGAGATGACTTTTCAAACCTGTTTCGTCAGGTTCAATCTGAAATTCCTGGCTCTCCTATTTTCATCATGAAGCTTGCTACCTGCGCTCGACATTTAGAAGTTCAGCTGTTAGCTGATCAATATGGAAATGCTATTTCTTTATTTGGCAGAGATTGTTCAATTCAACGAAGGCATCAAAAGATCATCGAAGAAGCTCCATGTGTGATAGCCAGGGAGGAAGTACTGGAACAAATGGAAAAAGCAGCAGTTAGGCTTGCAAAAATGGTGGGATATGTCAGTGCCGGAACTGTTGAATACTTGTATGACAATAATGGTAACTTTTTCTTCCTGGAGTTGAACCCTCGACTTCAAGTAGAGCATCCCTGCACAGAGATGGTAGCTGATATAAACTTACCTGCTTGCCAACTTCAAATAGCTATGGGAATCCCTTTGCATAGAATCAAATGCATTCGAACTCTTTATGGGGAAAGCCCTTGGGGTGACAGCCCTATTGACTTCGAAAATCCCAGAAGGAAACCTCAGCCATGGGGGCATGTTATAGCTGCTCGAATTACGTCTGAAAATCCTGATGAAGGTTTCAAGCCTAGCAGTGGAACTGTTCAAGAGCTCAACTTCCGGTCATCAAAGAATGTCTGGGGGTATTTCAGTGTTGCTGCTTCTGGTGGACTACACGAATTTGCAGACTCGCAATTTGGACATTGCTTTTCATGGGGAGAAGATCGAGAACAGGCAAGAGAAAACTTAGTAATTTGTCTTAAGGAATTGTCCATTCGAGGAGATTTCCGAACGACAGTTGAGTATTTGATCACGCTTTTGGAGACTCGAGCTTTCCAAGAAAACACCATTGATACTAGCTGGTTGGATGCTTTAATAGCTGAAAGGGTTCAGGCAGACAAACCGGACATCATGTTAGGAGTTATTTGTGGAGCATTACATGTCGCAGATCAAACCATCGTCAATGCCTTTCAAAACTTCCAAACTTCGCTAGAAAGAGGTCAAATTCTTCCTGCCAATACTCTTAGAAACACAGTTAGTGTTGAGCTGATCAATGATGGTACTAAATACAAAGTTGAAGCTGTGAAAAGTGGCCCCAGTCAGTATTTCTTGGTCATGAATGACTCGGTAAAAGAAGTTGAAGTACATCGAATGTCTGATGGAGGACTTCTAATTTCTGTGGACACTCAATCATACACAACCTTTATGAAAGAAGAAGTCGACAGGTACCGAGTCGTGATTGGAAATCAAACATGTGTCTTTGAAAAGGAGAACGACCCAACTCTTTTACGATCTCCTTCTGCTGGAAAGCTTCTTGGTTATTTAGTTGAAGATGGTGGACATGTGTATGCTGGGCAATCCTATGCTGAAATAGAAGTCATGAAGATGGTTATGACCTTAACTTGCTCAGAATCTGGTTGTATCAACTACTGTAAACGACCAGGAGCTGTATTGGACGCCGGTTCATTGATAGCTCGGCTTGACTTAGATGATGCATCGAAGGTAACTGCAGCTGAAGTATTCCTTGGAAAATTCCCAGCTGTAGAAGGATCTGTTCATGGAGTGGGAGACAAACTTAATCAGATCTACCAAGCCTGCAAATCAAGTCTGGAAAATATTCTTGCTGGATACTGCCTTCCTGACCCTTTCTTCAGCCAGAAAGTTAAGGAAATCATTGAGCAGTTCATGAAAGCTCTTCGAGACCCGAATCTTCCTCTCCTGGAACTTCAAGAAGTCATATCTTCGATTTCAGGAAGAATTCCCCCAAGTGTTGAGAAGAAAATAAGAAAGCTTATGAATCTCTACGCCAGTAACATAACCTCTGTTTTGGCTCAGTTCCCCAGCCAGCAGATTGCCAGTGTAATAGATAGTCACGCGGCTACTCTTCAGAAACGAGCAGATCGTGACATGTTCTTTATGACAACTCAAGGTATAGTACAGCTTGTTCAGAGGTACAGAAATGGAATCCGAGGTAGAATGAAGTCTGCTGTTCAAGAACTCCTAAGGAACTATTTGGCTGTCGAAACTCAATTTCAGTTTGGACATTACGACAAGTGTGTTTCAGCTTTGCGAGAAAAGCATAAGGATGACATGGCTTCAGTTGCAGCAGCAATCTTTTCTCATTATCAAGTAGCCAAGAAGAATATCTTGATAACCGTGCTGATTGATCACGTATGGACGAATGAACCCGGTCTTACTGACGAATTGGCTCCAATCCTAAATGAACTTACGACTCTTAACAGATCAGATAATTCTCGAGTTGCCCTTCGTTCTCGACAGGTTCTAATCGCTGCTCATCAACCTGCCTATGAACTTCGGCACAACCAAATGGAATCTATCTTCCTTTCCGCCATTGATATGTACGGTCATGATTTCCACCCTGAAAATCTTCAGAAGCTCATCATGTCGGAAACCTCTATTTTTGATGTCCTTCACGACTTTTTCTATCACCCAAATAGAGCTGTCCGTATGGCAGCTTTAGAAGTATACGTTAGAAGAGCTTACACATCCTATGAGCTCACCTGCCTGCAGCACAAGGAGCTTCCTCAGAATATGTGTATCGTTCAATTCCAATTTCTCTTGCCCTCTTCTCATCCAAACAGAATGCCACACAACAAGGCCAGTTCACTTACCCATGTTCCCTCCCTTGACGAAATGCAGTTAGGAGAAATTCCACTTCAACTTGACGATTGCCAACGAACAGGAATCATGATGGCTTTTACTAAGATGGAAGATTTTGAAACCTACCTGGATGACCTCATGGATTTGTTCTTGTCTTCATCAAGGTCAGACTCTCCAACAAATGTCGGTGGAGGGGACTCTGAAGATATGGGAGGAAAGTCTGGAATCTCTGTCTCAATTAGTTCAAGCTTCAGTGACGTCGGAATCAATATCAGCGACTATGAGATCAAACCCACGGAACCCATTCATATTTTGAATGTTGCAATTAAGCTTGATCACGAAATTGAAGACAGCATTCTTAGTGATCAGTTTGCTACTTTTGCAGCAAACTACAGAGATGTTTTCCTTGAACGAGGAATCAGAAGAGTTACAGTTATTGCCTTGTACCGACGACACTTCCCCAAATATTTTACTTACAGAGCAAGAGATAACTTTCTGGAGGATCGTATCTACCGCCACTTAGAGCCTGCTCTAGCATTCCAATTAGAAATCAATAGAATGAGGATGTATGATTTGGAGGCATTGCCAACTTCAAATCAGAAAATGCACCTGTACCTGGGCAAAGGAAAAGTTCCCAAAGGTCAAGAAGTAACAGATTATCGTTTCTTCGTTCGATCAATTATTCGACATTCCGACCTTATTACAAAAGAAGCTTCTTTTGAGTACCTCCAAAACGAAGGAGAGAGATTGTTACTGGAAGCTATGGATGAGCTGGAAATTGCTTTCTCTCATCCTCACAGTAGGAAAACTGATTGCAACCATATTTTCCTTAACTTCGTGCCTACTGTCATCATGGATCCTGGAAAGATTGAAGAAAGTGTCAGAAATATGGTACTTCGATATGGACCTAGATTGTGGAAACTGCGAGTCCTTCAGGCCGAACTGAAAATGACCATTCGAGCTACTCCAAATAGTAAAATCATCCCCATACGGCTCTGTCTTGCCAATGAGAGTGGCTATTACCTCAACATTCACTTGTACAAAGAAGTCAACGATCCTAATTCTGGGTTGATTAAGTTCGAATCGTTCGGAACTAAGCACGGCCCTCTTCATGGCTTCCCCGTTTCTACTCCCTACAAAACCAAGAACTACTTGCAACAAAAACGATTCCAAGCTCAGAGTAATGGTACTACTTACGTTTATGACTTTCCTGACATGTTCCGTCAGGTGCTGGAAAGAATCTGGAAGGAGTACAAAGACTCTCGAAGAGACCCTGTAGAGCCTCCTTCGCCTGTTTTGAAATACATTGAACTCGTACTTGACAGTAAAAACCAAATAGTCGAGCAGAACCGCACCGAGGGAGAGAATGACGTAGGGATGGTGGCTTGGAAGATGACATTCTTTACTCCGGAATTTCCTGATGGAAGAGACATCATCGTCATTGCCAACGATATTACCCATCTCATTGGCTCCTTTGCAGTCAGAGAAGACTGGCTTTTCTTGCGAGCCTCTGAATTATCGAGAAAATTAAAAATTCCAAAGATTTATATCGCTGCGAACAGTGGTGCTCGGATTGGTCTTGCAGAAGAAATCAAGCAATTGTTCAAAGTTTGTTGGGAAGACATCGAAGACCCTGAGAAAGGATTCCGTTACTTGTACCTGACTCCAGAAGATTACTCAAAAGTAGTTAATATGAACTCCGTCCGTGTTCAGTTGATTGAAGATGAAGGAGAGTCTCGCTATAAGATAACAGCTATCATCGGAAAAGAAGATGGAATTGGAGTTGAGAATTTGCGTCATGCTGGCATGATCGCTGGTGAAACTTCTCAAGCTTACAAAGAAGTAGTTACAATGTCAATGGTGACATGTCGAGCTTTGGGTATTGGTGCATACCTCGTCCGTTTGGGTCAACGGGTAATTCAAATAGAAAACTCTCACATTATCCTTACTGGATATGGAGCGCTGAACAAACTTTTGGGAAGAGAAGTTTACACATCCAACAACCAACTTGGAGGAATTCAAATTATGTACAATAATGGAGTATCTCATAAAACTGAGCGCCACGACATGGAAGGAATATACACACTTCTCAAATGGCTGTCTTACATTCCTGCAATGAAAGGAGGTCCCCTTCCTATTATTACTCCAGTTGACCCTGTCGAAAGAGAGGTTGGATTTTACCCTTCTAAGACTCCTTATGATCCACGTTGGATCTTATCAGGACGCCCTAATCCTAGTAAGCCTTTCTTTTAGAAATAAAACCTAAATTATCAAATAGCTTGTTCTGGTATTTAAAAAGTTTTTTAAACAGATAATCCAAACGAGTGGGAAACTGGTTTCTTTGATTATGGATCCTTTGAGGAAATTATGAAGCCATGGGCTCAAACTGTTGTCACTGGTCGGGCTCGATTAGGAGGAATTCCTGTTGGAGTTATTGCAGTTGAAACTCGAACTGTTGAACTTAACCTTCCTGCTGACCCTGCTAACTTAGATTCTGAGGCGAAGGTGAACAGTTTGCCAAATGATTAATTATGGGACTGAATTCATAGCTCATAGCATTCTTTATTACAGGGACGGTTGTACTAACTGTTAACAATTGCTAATTTACTTTTGTTTTATCTTTTCTATTTTAGACTGTTTCACAAGCAGGCCAGGTGTGGTTCCCTGATTCTGCATACAAGACAGCACAAGCTATCATGGACTTTGGCAAGGAGGAGTTACCTCTCATAATTTTTGCCAACTGGAGAGGCTTCTCTGGAGGAATGAAAGGTAAGAATTGAAATTCAACTTTCTAATCTCATAAAAACAGTTAATAACTTTCTATGTATGTTTAGATATGTACGAACAAGTAGTCAAATTCGGTTCTTACATTGTGGACGGACTTCGAGAGTACGAACAACCGATCTTTGTGTACATTCCACCTCATGGAGAGGTTAGAGGAGGGGCCTGGGTGGTAATTGATCCCACAATTAATCAACGCCACATGGAAATGTATGCTGACACTGATGCTCGGGGTGGTATTTTGGAACCTGAGGGTGTTGTGGAAATCAAGTTCCGAATGAAAGATTTGCTCAAATCCATGCATCGGTAATTATTTATTCTTTTATTTGTCTATTAACGTGTAACCTCTCTGATCAATTTCTATTCGACTAACACAAATCTCTATTTGACAGAATGGATCCTGATCTTATTAAAATGAAGGCTGAAATCGCAAATTTAGCGGATAAGCCCGAACAAAAGAAAGAACTTGAAAAACAAATCCAAGAACGTGAACAGTTTTTGAGACCTTTGTATCAGCAGGTGGCTATTCAATTTGCTGATCTTCACGATACTCCTGAAAGAATGTTGGAGAAAGGAGTTATTCAGGTAATTAATGAATGCAACAAACCTTTTCGGGCACTTGGAAGTGATTTACTAAAGGATCTCAATTTATTTATAGGATATCGTTCCGTGGCGATCTTCTCGTACAACTTTGTACTGGCGTCTGAGAAGAGTTTTGCTTGAACAATCTGTTATTGCTCAGATTATGGAAGTCCGTCCTGCTTTAGGTCATGGACAAGCAGAAGCTATGCTTCGTCGCTGGTTTATGGAAGATGAGGGTGCTATGATTAATTGGGAAGAGAACAAGAAAGTTGTTGACTGGTTGTCTTCAGATTCAGTAATTGCCGAAAACATCAAGTCGCTTCGACGAGATGCTGTTGTAACTCAAGCTAACCTGCTTCTGGAGGTAAGTGTTTCGTTGTTTTAGCCCCAAGAAATGTAAAGACACAGATTCATAAGTAATTTCGGTTTTTATTTCTTTCAGGAATACCCTGAGTTTGCAACTGACTGTGTTCTCCGATTACTTCAAAGAATGAGTGCACATCAAAGAAGTGAAGCAATTCGAGCTATTTCAAAAATTGACGGAGCTACCTCAATTGCAGACGGCATGACAAAACTGTCAATGAATGAACCATCGGGTGGTGATTCATGAATGTTTTAACATATTTACGTAGCCTCAATTATAATTAATTTCACGTACAAGACATAATACTATTCATAAAATATACACAATACAAGCAATATGTGACCAAACCATGGGCACAGAAATCCTTGTATTTCTGCTTCTATGGTCTTAACCATGACCCAAGTGTACTTGTTCGCCAAAGAAAGCATATCGCATAGGTTGAATCTAGATTGTACTTACAAAACGAAAATGGCTGTGCTATTGTATTCTACATTCTACTTAAAAAAATTGTTATCTAAATTTAGAGATTAAACTATAAACTGCTACTATTGTTACGCATAGTTTACAAATTGTGTGCTAGATTTGCGAAATAATGCTGTCTTTCATGAAGAATAAAACTATTGAAGATAATATTTGGATGGAATGGAATTTTATTTCTTGCGAATGAAATAAGAAAGTATTGTGACTCCGACATTTTGATCAGTGATTTCGGATAACTTACGTAACTGTTAAATTGCCAAGTGTAAAAGTTTGTGTCGTTTCATTTTCTAGTGGGAAGTTTTCTAATGGAACTGACACGCCTCCCAAGAAACTGTTTTCTTGCATTGAGTCATGATGCCAAACCGATAATTGCAAAGTTCGTTTTTTAATGACTTCAAGAGGCAGTCGATACTCAATCTACAATTAAATAGTCAAATTGTTGTCTTAAGTGGCAAAATTAACAAATCTCCATGTTAAGTCGATATTGCTTACCATTTCGTAGAACAACGGGTGAGACTGTTTAACAACTCTTGTTTTACGTTTTGTAAGCCTTCTGGGATCCGGTTGCAAGTAACTCTTTACGTAAGCTGATGGAGGTTGTCCATTGGGACACGCAAGATTCAATGCTCGTTTGATTAGAACAATCAAAGCTCCTTTTGAATACTGTAAACAAGCTTCAATGCACCCCTGAATCTTCATCGTGTTGGCCAAGATCCGTTCTGTTAGAGAAAGAGTCTCAGCAAGTCTTTACCTATCTCAAGCAAAGTTCAAGCAAGGATCTTTTACCTGGTGTACCTCTAATTACATCCTTCATTTCGTACTCTTCATCTTGCAAAAGCGGGTGGAAAAATGTGTACACAAGTTCTGAATGAGCTATTTCATCTGCTAATTTAAACAAGGAGTCTAAAAATTCTTGAAGAAGTGGAGTCCGCTTTTCTGCAACTTGTTTCACATTAGATCTTCCTATTCCCGAGTTTCTGGGAAGAGCTTTCAGAGCTCCAACGGCCATTGGAAAATTCATACAGAGCTTCGTGTAAAATTCTAGGAACTGTTTATAAGATCGATTGATGTAGGATGATTGGGTTTGGTCTTTTCTTTTCACCTGGATTATAATTTTACATATGAGCACATGACAGACAATAACGGTATTGTGTTAATCTCGCAACAGAGTTTCGGATTAGTCTTACTTTGATGGTGTACGAATAATACTTTTCCGGGTCGTACTTCTTCTGAAACCTCATGACATGAGCTGATTCAATTCGACCTTCCTCATCCATTCTGTAAGTATTCATACAAATTCATTGGTCTCCAGTTCATCCAGATTTACGATTATCACCTTACGTTTGCATCAATTGCATTACCTGTACATCTTTGGCATGAACGAAAGGGTCGCAGGATTGTCGTTGTTATCAGATGCAAATCTTAGCTGAGCTAAGCTATGGATGAAGAAATTTACTGGAGTAAACCAATTCCTGAAAATATTTAGCAACGTTACATAGGAGTCCAGATTAAAGTCGCACGGTCAATTGTCATACCTCAACGAGTCTTCGATGAACCTTGTGAATTTCGCAGCAGCCTCCACATTAGAGTAGTCTGGAAGCAATGCATTGTTAATGTATGCAACTGATGTTGCGTCGACTCCAGGTATTCCAGCAGTTGCCATCATTGTGAATAAGTTTTCCAGTAGTGGTCCATGCTGTCGAACAATTTTGAAGGCTTGGCAGCACAACTCGACGAATTGGTGAAATCGTTGGGAAGATTTCTCTCCGTCGTTGATGACATACAGCATATCCGACGTAAGGACAAATGGAGCTCGATCTCTCTTAAAACTTCCAAACATTTGTGCGTCGCCTAGAAATTTCCCGAAGTCAATGTGGAATAAATGACCTTTGTTCGTAAGCATTATATTGTCGTTGTGGCGGTCACAGATTCCCAAGACGTAAGTCAGAACACAATAGGCAGCACACGAATGGGTGAAATTCTCTACAGCCCTTCGATAGTCCAAAGTTGACGGATTCATCTTTGCCAACCATTCAGAAATTGGTCGGTTTCGAAATGCACCAGTAACGCCGTAATCTGCTTGAATCTTGCAAAGAGTTTCAGCATTGCAGACGATTTCTACGACTCCTGTATGAATATGAATTGTATTTGTATAATGTTGATCTTCATGGATCGAAAATTGATGAAATCGAAACTGTACCTTGTTTCGGTCCAGTTGGTACACACGTAAATGTGACGACTCTCAAGTCTAGTCCATCTTTAAGCCACCAAGTCTCTATCATTCGAATAACTTGAATTGTAAGCATATCTTGCCGAATGTCATCTCCTTGCTAGAAACATTACAAATTTGTTAGTCATACACAAGGAAACCTTGCATAATAAATAAAACGATTTGATACACGGTGCGTACCTTAAATAACACGGAATGCGTTGCTCCTTCAGGCAAAGAGCTTTTGAAGTTGATTTTAAGTGGAACTGAGGCAGAATTGAAGCAAATACAGGATTCCACGTCAATTGAGACGACATTGTAAGCAGGAGAAAGTGGAAGAATGTATTCTTGCGACCCTCCGAATAATTGAATGTTTAAGCGTTTTAGTTTATGATTAAGTGCTGTACTTCTCTGCGACACAGGAGCTTCTTTGACACTTGCAGTCACTTCACAAAGACCCTGTGGTCAAACGAAAGATTTTAAAAATGAACTCGGAAACCTGCAAACAGACCTTCAATGTAGTAGGAAATGAAGAGAAGCAATACCTGCATCAGTTTAAACTGGGAAATCAGTGCAGACTTCCATTTGTGATATGAAATAGCTAGTAAAGAGTTGAGCATGAGTTCTAGGCGTCTTCGTCTAGGATCTGAGAGATCCACGTGAGGTCTCGAATGGCTCAAGACAGAAGCAACGACGTCTGTATCCTCAAGCCACCTTCCAATTCCGACCTCAGACGCAAGGCTCCAGAACAAAGAGTGTGTTATTTCGAATCGTGACATAGATTTCTTCAACAAAAACTGAGCCAGAGGAGATAGATCGAAAGTTTCATAGGATAAAGCTTCCACCAGTTGCGGAAGGATTGTGACGAGGTCTTCATCTGGCATTTTGGCTATCCATTTTATGGCTGTCTGTCGAACTTTTGCGTCTGGAAAACTACAATGAAACAAATATGTTAGGAGGTTTCTTTACAAAAAGTTATTCCAGAACAGATCATGCGTTAGAATGAACTCGAGGATTACCACGGCAGAAGAAGTTGTAGTGCGTTTGCAGGCTCTAAAGGAGCCCAATTGTCCATCATGATTTGTAAATCACTCAAGCTTGTGAAATCCCACAGTTGAGCCGATGAAAGAACTTTTGGAAGAGCTAATGGGAAGTTGTGCAAATAGTGACGCTTTTCCCATAAGATTTCTCTCAATTCCGCAGGTAGCTTCTTGAATTCAGTGCTTTCAATTACATCTTTCAGTAAATTCTGTGTATTTATGTCTAAAGATTCGAATTCACGCTTCACGCAAACCCCTTTGGGGATCGCAGGGAATTTCAAGTCGTATCCAAAATCCGGAAACTCGATAGCTTAAAGAATCAAAAAAACTGTTAGTCTCTAGTCTAAACTAAATGTCTTATTGTGGACACAATTAAGTGTAGTAAAAGACTTATTACTTATGAGGGGAACGTTGAGATCGTAAGAAAACGCAGAGTTTGGAGCTGGTCCCAACCATTTTTGGGGAAGTCCTACTGGCCACAAAGGTAGCAATTGATTTCCTCTCACAAGATTTCTAGGAAATTGAAAATATCATTATATCAAAATGAATAAACAGAATGAATACCTAAATGCTGAGTTTTATTTACCCTTGAAAATCAAAGCACTGAATACTGGCCCAGCCTAATTCCTGCTTGTCTGTAAGTTCTCCATTCTCATCAAATGCTCTCCCAACGATCGAAAAGACAAGTCGACATTCTCGGGGCAGAATGCACATTGGCAAGTGATCAAATGTCAGCCAGCTGTCAATGATCACAGTACTAAAAAAACAACCATCGTCCGTTTTACTAGGAGAATGTTGACTTGTAAGTTGTGTTCCCATCCATCGAGTCCCATGGAATACTTCCACATTCACAAAATAATCTTTGTACTGTGCAAGCCACTGCGGTTTCATGCGATGTAACGCGCTTACTCGAACTACAAATGGCTCTAGCATATCTGACATCGACTTTCCTTCTGTTAGATTCAAAGTCAGAGTCACCTTAACATTGAGATGATTACTAAAATGAAATTACTCATGAAATGCAATTTACCTAGCTCTTCAGTGTCGGTAATTTCTAAGGGGGATTTCATCTGAAAACTAACTGGAAATGACTTTGAATACATTTCAATGAGCATGTTCACAGAATCGATCACATTTTCCTTAGTTCTCAGAACAGTTTCTTTAAGTGATTCCTCAGAGTTCAATTTACTTTCAGGAGGAACAATTTCAACAAACGAGTGCCTCGAAGAGACATCACTTCCAATGACTGTGCGACGAACAGGTTGACAAGATTCAGGACTTTTCTGGGCTTCCTTATTCCACGCGTCACAAGCAGATGCAAAAGCTTGCAAGTTTCTGTATATTTCCACAGGTTGGATGTTTCCGAGATGAACACAAATTCCTTTCACAGTTTGCAGGAGTTGCGTTGGATTAACAGTATTTCTAACTCCTTGTGGAACGTCGCAAAATTTCTCGGTTATTTTATCAGATTCCTTGTCTACATTTTCGAGAAATCCAGAAATGTCTGCGAATGTTATGACTTTGGAGTGGCAAGCTGGCATGATTTCCTCTGGTTGTATGGAAGTTTCGATAGTGTTGTCAACAGCCTAAGAAAGGTAAAGTTTCGTTTTGTGGTGTGGTTACATAATAATATAAATGTTGAAGCTAAGAGGTGAATTACCGATCGTGACCAAAATGTGCGTTCCAGAGAAGATCTATGGACAAGGACGAGACGAACATCTTCGTCTAACTTTATGCACTCTTGACAATATCTGTACGAGATGAGTGAGATGTGAGACTCCATGTATTCATCACGACCTTTCACTCGTAAAATGTAATTGGAACCGGAATCTTCGATTTCCAATTTGGCAAGTGCTTGATCAATTAATTGCCCGATCGTACTTGATACTGCGAATTAAAGTCATTATTGTAATTTGTTGCAAGTTGAATTTTTCACCGGGATTCTATTTAATCGCTTTCTAACCTTCTGATGTGAATGTGGCTGGATCTGTTGTGAAATATTCGGTCCAAATGATTATCTTGAGGCTCAATCCTGACTTCCAGCATTCCGTGGGAGCTGTAGGGGCATTGATGTACATTTGACGCTTCTTTGAAGACACCATTCTCGAAGACACTAAAAATTGAAACGAAAGCATAAGGTAAAGATTTCACAAGATAATTTATTGCACATTGTATTACTTCGAAGAGATTGGAGCATATCTACGAATGCCAGGAGTTCGCTATCAATTTGAGCTGTTTTCTTGAGATTGGTAATATTTTCATAAAGTTTTGCACGCCGTTTCATCTGAAAGAGCACAAAAATGCGTTACATGGAAATACACAAATAAGGATGATGTTCTTAACTAATAAAGTTATTAGTTGCGTATCTTCTGAAAACCCTATCACTTAATTGTGTGTACCTGATAGCTAGATCGTTTTCTATTAGACGATTTCTTGGAAAACTTGTCCCTAATTTGTCCTGGAGCGACACTTGATTGCGAACTAGTTGAAGAAATAGTCGATCCATGTTGTGACTGAGTTACCGAGCCATAAGGTTGATAGTAAAACGACGACTCAGAAGAAATAGACGAAACTGCAGCAAGATATTCGAAGTGGCTGTAATTGTCATATAACATAGACTGGTCTGTTTGATCCGGAGCTTTTTCCAACGATCCATATAAACTTTCTGACACAGGGGGGAGTGTAGGGTACAGGGATATATCTGACTTCCATCCAGACGCTGCACTACTACTACTTCCCGGAATCACATTCGCATAATCAGTTGAATCTGCAACAATGACACTTTTCCTTTTGTTAACTGAAGCGTACACAGGTTCACCAGAAACTAACGGACTGCGACTTCTACCATCCCCAGGTAAACTTATTATTGCTGGAGTAGCAGTCTGTAAACTCGGCTGAGGAACTTCTTCCTTCACAGGCTCGAAAAGGGGATCAAACGATTCTAAAATATTCCTACCATCGTCTTGTCCCAAGTCAATCAAATCCTCCGTGAGGGATTTTACTTGATTTGACAAGTTACTATATAAGGCTCTAGGTTTAATATCTGGGCCAGGAAATTTAATATTATTCGTTGAGTTCACAGAAGTATCAACTTTATCAGTCTTTATATTATCAAAGGTCTTTGTCGTAGAATTGTTCCCCACGAATTTCTCAAACCCGAAGTTTGCATTGAAGGCAGGGCTCATCGCCGTAGAATATCGAAAATTTTTAGGAGTGTTATTGGTCGGTGGTGTTGGAATGTTACTAAGAAAAGGATAAGGGAATGATTGACTTCTATTTAACAATCCCGAGGTTCCGGGAATATTGTTAGAAATATTAGACGAAGAAGACGGGATGACATTTGGAGAGTTGGAACTCATCATAAGTCCTTTGCTGGAATTTCCATTTCTATCAAATGGAAATAATTGTGGTTGAGGCATCACGAAACCAATTGGACGCGTAGAAGGTTGTTGAGGTACAGAAAACAGTGCCTTTCCAAAATCTGAATTGCAACATAAATGATGACAAATATGATTGCGTACATTTTTACAAATTGCGTTAAATTCATTTCAATTTTTGTCATTATTGTCACCTGCAAAGTTGGACTGATTGAATGTCGACGAAGGACCTGCTGGTACTGCTGGAATACTGCTAACATCATCAGAATGTCGATGCGTTTCCATTTGGTATGTTTGTAAGCTAAGCCTCTTAGCCTCTTCGAGGTCTTTAAGAAACTGAGCATCAGGGTCGTTGCCAGTTGAATTACTAGTTGAAGACTGAGTTGTACTCATTATTATTATTATGATTATAGTAAAATATATTTATACAATTATTATGCACTAGACTGATATAAAAATGCATTAATTTACTGGACGATGTATCACATTTTCGTGGTTTATATAGTCAAAGTTACTTTTATATTATGCTTGATCATATTATAATATTATGATATTTCCATTGTGACAATTATTTAGCTCTACTGAGCTTGTAAAAATGTACTTTTCGAAATTACTAAGGAGTAAAATATTTCGTAAAAAATAAAATATCTGAATAACTGTAAAATAAAATAAAACATGAGTATTGTGTGTGTGGAAATGAATGGTTAAAAAAGGTCTCTCTGCTTTCTGTCACTTTTCAAGTTTAAAATAATAAAAAAATGTGAACTAGCGTGGCTAATACTGAAAACTCTATTAGAGTGTGTATACGATTTGTTTAATATATTGGGAATTTCATGAGGCACTTGAAGGAAAGGCAAAACTGTACATGAGGGTATATCTATTTCTATATATCTTGTGGTGGTGAGTTATACTCCAAATGTTTTTCCGAGATTTTGGGATTCTCAAATATCTCAAATGATTTTATTGTATTGTACTACGAGCAATGTAGTACAACCCTACATGTAATATTCAGTATATCGCGGGGGTGTTTTACTATTGGGCCTGTAAAAAACTCATGACATAGCAATATCATCATTCCTGACTGTGTATTATGCATTACTTTTGACAGAATGCCTTGCTAACAACTCGTTCTGATTCTCGTAACAACTCTTCAAAAGTGAAATCACTCTTTGCATGCATCTGCTGTTGCATGCATTCCATTAAGTTTTACGTGTGGAAGCCAAGTCTGCTTCATGCAACTTATGCAATCAGCTTCGTTTCATTCATTGCCAATTTTCATTATGACTGTGTGCAGTTTTTTTACTTTTTGTTTTTGATTTTGCAGACATAATTTTTAAGTGCCGAGGATGATGATGATGATGATGAGACGTGTGGGACTTGTGACCTTTTTAATGGACAGGGAATAATAGTATAATAATGTGTCGTTCCTGTGATTGCGTGTCAAAAAGAGTTTTGCAGTTGTGTACTATTTTACTATCGTAAAGCTGTTACATTTTTATTTTTATATTATGTGTAATTTGAAATTGTTGTGTAACAAAAGAGCAGAGAAGAATTAATTTGAAGAAATGAAATATGACGATGGGCCAGGTGTAAATTTAAATTTTTACGCACAACTATTTCAGCCTTTAGTTTACGACTTTAATTTTTGTTTTAGTTTGGATTTACAGTTTTTAGTTTTTAGTTTTACTGATTCTTTAGGTAAAAATTCCCAAGTAGAGTTTCATGTATGCATAGAGAGTTAGAGTTTATTTTTACTTTTGAGTACTGCTTACTTGAACAACAGCAGACATATGAAATAAAGGTTATTGATACTTTTATAATTTATATTTTAACTGTACAATGTATGAGAACCAATAAAAATATTAATAAAGCAATTAGTAAAATGACTATAAAGATCTATGTTTAATTTTGGAAAGGTTTGTAAAATGCAGTTGCAGTTGTTCTTTGATTGGAGAGTTCGATTGTGAGGATTGAACATTTTAACGATGTGTGGATCGTATTTAGAGGTTTCTTCCTAATAGAGAAGCTCTCTGCTAAGTCAGACATCGGCATGAATGAGGTACGAAGAGCTCTGAGCATATCGGAAAAAGGAAAAGATGATGTGCATGTCATGAGAACCAACTCAGAAGAATGTTATTTAAAAGTGTTAAGTTTCATTTATAACTTTTGCCATTCAAAAAAGATAAAAAGGATTTATTCACGTTTATATTTATTTCTTGTTGCCACACAGACACAAAGAATGAATTACATTCAACACGGCTGATTTAAGTTTTGCCAGCTGATGATGATGATGATGAAGACAGTGCATATTATAATATGAGAACATTAAACGAAACAAGTGAAAGTGAGAGCCACCATAGTCATTCACGTATATATGTATATAAAGTTAGAGATAGGAATATATATAATAATAGCAATCTTGTACAAAAGGAGGAATAAGTTCCTGCTTCATACATTATTGACAATCAACTAACTTCTTGTTCGATGATTATCAGCTTACAACAAGTTATGCTGCGCGAGAGAGGTCCTTTTGTTCCAAGCTTCATTCAAAAACGGGGTTTAGATTGCATCTCATTGTTAAACTGTGCTTCTGACTTTTGCAACTTTAACTTTGTTTCGTGTGATGATGCTCCTGCTTCAGACTCCTATACTTTTTGTTCTTCTTGAGTTTCGAATAGTTTTGTATTTTGCATATATATGCCAAGAGGAGGAGAGTTAAGTCGTCTCAAAAATTGGAGTATATGGATCTTACTCTCAATAATAAATCTGCATGTTTAAATGTAAAAAGTTAAAATGCGGAACTATACAATATCCCATATGCATTGCATGCATGAAAACTTGGAGACTCTTCTTCGCCAAGTGGTCCTAATGAAAAGCGACCTTACAGATGTCTAATGCATTTATTCCGAAGCATATTATTACAATATCTCCTGCTTGTTCTTATGGTCTTTCCTGAAAACTTGACACATGTTGTTGTGTTACTCAGTCAGTCTTTGTGTAGATTTAGCAGCAAAGAGAGACATTTGATTATGAGTTGCATTTTATGAAGAGTGCGTATCGTACAAAAAGAGAGAGAGACTGCATTTGAGAGCCCTGCTGCAATGATAATGTCTACAGTGTCTCCTACATTTTGACGAGGACTGTGTGAAGGGAAGTTTGAGATATTATAGAAAGACGAAGGGAGAAGCGCCTGTCAATTGCATATTGCATACACTAGCTCTGCATATATATGTCCCAGCAGCAGCATAAAACTATATCGCCCCAAAGGAAGTGCTTTTTGCCACTACGGAACCCCAACATTATTATTGCTGCTGCTGTGTACGTAGTACGTACTAGAAGTACCGTCGTCGTGCGAGTTGTGTGTGTGTGTGTGTACAACAGAAACAGCTATTCGATATTATGGAAGCAGAGGAAGGTGGACGTGGTTGTGTTAGGTGTGTGTCCCCATAAAGATCTTTTAGAAATAGAGGAACAAGTTTTGGTTCAGTCAGTCTTGGTTGGAAAGGAATCAGGATCAGAAGTTGAAGAAGAGAGGAGCTCGCATAAAATCTCGAGGAAAAGGCAGAGCAGCAGAGCACTCGTGTGTCTTTACATCTTGCCTATGCCAATTAACCATTATTGTTATATTATCGCTCCTGTTGCACTAAACTACTAGTCAGTTAGTTAGCATGTCCTGACCTCAAGTATTATTATTACACACACACATTGTTATTTGTTAGCTAGGAAGGTTAGGTTGGTAGTCTTGGTGGTTTGTGTGTATATGGACGGATATCTTGTTGTTGCCTCCTTGTTGTTACTACTAACACGCTGGCTGAGTTTTGTATGAATGCACAAGTTACTTGGTATATTATTGGTTAGTTAAGAGTTACAAAACATCTAGAGTAAAAAAGTACCTGCACCCTGCAAGTTCGTTTTTTCTCTCGTGCATGTTTACTAAATGTTATGTAGTAGTAGTAGACGTATTAAAGATTTGACGTTGGAGGTGTGTGCAGTGAGAGTGAGTGTTAAAACCAGGAGAGTGACTTGAGTGTGCTTCTCATATACATAACGTAACTAACGTAAGTCTCATCGTGATCTTCCATGAGACAATAATAAGAGTGGTCCAGGAGAAATATACACCAAAGTCCAGGCTGGCATGAGTAACGACAACGTGAGACAGCAGGGAAACTGTTCGACTGCTGGACGGTGGTAAAAGCTTAGTCAGACGGAGTAAAAGTTCCCGACGACGAATACGGATCATCAGAGGAAAGCCAGAGGAACCCTCTCTGACTCATCATCATCGTCTAAAGAGTAAGTTCCCCTTCGCTTTCTGGCCAAGAAGGGTGCTGGAGAAAACACGTCATGTGCTCTTTCACCCACACCAACACTGCCTCGTACATATCGTGCATATATCGTATATATATATACTCTCCAGTAGCTCTTTAGTATTTTTCAAGTTGCAGGGGTGAATCCCAGCAATCCCAGAATCCCAGGTTTACACATCTCTCTCTGAATCATCATACCCCTTCAGCCAACTTGTATTACGTATCCCTAACTTTTTCCTTCTCTCTCTCTCTGCTTTCTACACGAGACACTTTTAATATCGAGCGAGTCAACACTCTCGATCTCCTCTTTGTTCATCATCGTCATAATGTGTGTATTCAGTTCGCTTTCGAAAGTTATATTTGGACTTGTGATGATGATGATTGTCCGATTCTCTTTGGATTTGTATTTGTGTCTCTCTTTCTGCAAAGCAAAAGACCAGTTGGTGTAGATTCAATAGAAATGATGATGTATAGGGATAAATGTATGTGACTCACGAGTGAATGAATACACGGTAATGTTTTGCTTATATAGTACAGATTTGGATTGCTGGTGCTTTGAGATCTTGCCGAGTATTATTATTGGAATTCGATTAATCACCAAAACTCGTCGTCTTCTAATAATGCTACTAATAATAATAATAATAATAGTTAAAGTTAATGATGTGCAAATAAGTTGTGGTGTTTGTTCATGATCATACAAATCTATATAGACGAAAGAGCAGATTGCCAAATTTCATGGACAGGTAAACTAATAATAATAATAATGAAAGGAGGAAATGGTCTCTGCTCACAGTGTGCGGTTTGTTCTGCATTTATTTTTTTGTTGAGAGCGATTCGCTTTACTTTCATCTTTAGCGAGATTGTCATTTGATGGGAGTTTAGTAGTAGTAGAGTTGTAATACAGTGTGACAGCAGCAGCAGCAGCAGTAGCAGGGACTTCTCTATGTACGTGAGACAATTCGGTAGGTTATGTACAAAAGGGTTGAGTAGTTTGAGTTGTTGTGAGCAATAAGTGTGAGTGATTGTCTGAGTGGTAGATTGTATGGACTCGGTAGACTTTGCGTCTGTTTCCTGTGTTTTTTGGTACGTAGGAAGGAAGCTCTGTAGGAACTAAAATGTACAAGTTTAACTATTCAAACTACGAAGTATGCAGACTTACAAAGCTTGATTGATGATTTAAGGATAAACTTCTGCACTAAGTGTGCGGATTTACTTTTGACTTTAAGCGTATAATATTCAGTAAGGTTGACTTGTGTCACAAGAATAACAAAATACTTATTAAGCAACAACAATAAAGAATTACTTGATTCATGGAGATAGGTATTTTTTATTATTGTAATTTTGTAAATATATTCTACCAAGTGTTCGATTTCCTGTTGAATCACCTGAAGTGTCAAAAAATAGTAATTCTGGGTTTTTATTCTTTTTATACAAAGGAGATAGAGATTGCTCAAGAGTTCATTCATATAAAAATGTTCAAGTTATTGGTATCGTCTAACGATCATGAAAAGTCATAATATCAATGAGAAGCATCTTTAAATATCTATAAAAATAGTTGAGGTCGTTGCTTATTTTTGTAGTTTTGTGTTTCGTAAGTAGTTTTTTTTGAGATTGTAAGCTGCTCGCTTGGTACGGTGCCACAGGAAATTAGTAACCAACCAACTTGTGAAGAATGCTTACATAGTTTATTTTATAGGATCGTATTTTATTACACTAGCGTAGTAAATTCTTGAAAGATTTATCAACCCTTGTTAACTGAAAGTTGACAGCAACAAACCAATCTGTAGAGAAATTGAAGGACATATTCACTATTGTCCGCTACACGTTTAGAAACACCAATAAAGAGTTTCAGGGAACGGGATGCATGCAAACGAATAATGCCAAATGTGAATCAATTTACTTTTTAAGCGGTCAGTAAGAGCAACATCTCAATTGTTATGATCGGCTCACTATGTAAAAATATTCCTCCTCTCAACTCTATCCATAATGAATAATTTATATTAATTTTAACACGTGTTATGCTATTAACAAAAGCATTATTCAAATGCCGTCTGCTTACGATCCAATATTGTGAGCCTTATGCTAATCAATAAGTAATTGCAAATTGTTAGGCTGCTATAAAGTTTTTAGTTTGGTTTCCTCCTGATCAAAAATTTAATGGATACATGGCCAACTATATATTTTATTAACGTATTTTGTAATTAAACAAAATATACTAATTTAATTTTGTGATTCCTTTTAAAATATGCTGAAGGAGTGAGCGGAGAAGGAATCTAAAAGTAAATTAATAGTATGAACTGCTCAATTATGTATAATAATAATTACTTGTATCTTTCTTCCTTCTCTTGGTTGCAAATTTGAACGAGCTGTGAGAAATTTGACAGATAGATCAATCGATTGATAATCTTTAGTTAAATAACACACGCGACTTGTATAGTAACATAAACATGAAATGCATATACATTGTACACACAAAGTAATGTATACTCATTATTTGAGCAAAGCAACTTAATGATTCAAAGATAAATCATTGTTGGTGTGACTGTTTGTATAGAAAGTTTCTATTTTAATTATAATATTTATAATGTGTTTTTGCTTTTAAACAATCAATATTTTTTCCTGATGTTGTGTAAGCAGTGTTACTGAATAGTGTGCAAATGAGGTAGTGAAGTAAGTGAACTATGAATTGAAACACACAAGAGCTGAGAGCATATAATATTATTATGGATATATATTCTCTTATTGATCTTTTATTGCAGTTTTAAAACAGTCAGAATGCGTAGCAATTCATTTCATACGATACATATTGGGAAGTAATAACATTCTAATTCTAATCCACACTAGAGTGAGAGAGATATTTATATAATTTATTGTCTATACAATGGATGACTGCATAATATATGGAGCTGACTGAGGAACGAAAGGGGAAGTTTTATTGAACGAGAGCGTGTTTTTTTGCTCAGCTAAAACTTTAAAAACCACTACAATTAAGGTTGTGTAATGGATGTTTTTTGAAAGACTAAGTCAGTGGGATTGGCATATTTTATGATTACAGCACGATGATAGTATAATAGTAGTAAGCAAAGGTAGTGATCGTGTAGTGAGCATATAGTAGTGGGGCAGTAGGCGGAAAGTGGAAAGTGAGGCATGAAGGAAATGAAGGCAGAGATATGCGGATTGTTGAGCACCTTCTACTTTAACTCTGTGAGAAGTCAGTTAAATATAACAAAGCGCAGAGTGTGTTAGTAGTAATAGTAATGTTAGTTAGTTAGTGAGGGGCTGAGGTTCTTTGGGATCAACGAACAGAGAAAGTGAGAGTGATGTAGTTGGTAGTAGTATTATTGTTAAAGCATGTGTACTCTGTAATAATAATAATATAACTGTGTAGTCGATAGTATCGTGAGTCTGATAGTCAGCCAACGTGCTATATATATGTGTGTAAGTGTAGTTTGTAGTTAAATGTTAAACTCGTTTGATGCATGATGCAAGGAAGATGCCTGAAGGAAATTGCATTACGTACACCACACACTGCAATCAAATGTTATGTAGTCGAAATAAAGTTACTTTTGTAGCATAGTAAAAGGCAAAAGGGTGCTTGTTCGTAACCAAATACCAAAGTCCCAAAGTTGTATATGTGTACATAACGGTGTGGATTATTTTATATGATGCTGTGATAGATTGTTGTGCATGCATATGTAGCGTTGCTTCATGAAAAGGAATTCGGTGTGTGCTTCGTGTGCCTTAGGCTACGAACTGGGTCATGAACAATAAGCGAAAGTTTACTCCAAATGTTCCTGCTCCACGATTTACATCGATTTCACCTTTAATACGAACTGATGGGCCTAAAGTTAAGGTAGATTGAAGGATGAAATGAGAAATATGACGCTGGGAAATTGAAGTCTCTTAAATTGAACGGTTTGGATGTGTTTTCTGCTCTTCCTACTGCGAATATAACATCCTCATGCAAATGTGTTGTGAGTTGCATAGTCCACAATGTTTTATAATGTATATGAGAGAGCATATCGTCAGAGAGAATGAAGAATATTTATACGACGAGTGATTCTCAACTTTGTGGGAAATTGGGTAGATACTCTCTTCGTAGCTAGAACACACATCAAAGTTGTTTATCGATAAATGTATCAAATGATAAGGCTTCGCGAGTTTTGCATAGAACTTAGTTTGCATTTTAAATGGAAACTTGCATGGTTTAGAGTTTAGATAAAATGGCATATTGGGTACCTGTAAAATTTCTTTTTTTGCTTTTAAATTTGTTCCTATTTTGGTAGAGGGGAATATACAGAGAAGCCTTGTGTAACTTTATTTGTAGGAAGAATTGTGAGCATAACAAAAGCTAAAGACTTATTTTTCGTGTTGTGTGTGTAGTTTAGTCTAAAGAGGTTTAAATCCAAATGCAAATGATTTGTTTCGCGACTCGTAAAGAATCTCTTGATGTGCTGCATAAAACGATGGCTATGAAAATGATGAATAGGTACTACTTAGATAGTAGTACACTTGTGTAAAGAAGCTTAAAAGCTGAGACTTCATTCTTAGTTGTGGGTATTTGAGTCTTAATTTCATAAAAGAATGTGTCTCCGGTTTGGACTGTTCTTTTGGTTTAGCGTCTGTCTAGACATTTGCATGGATGAGGGGCTTCTGGATCTACATGAATTCTGTCAAAGATAACAATACAATTCGATTTGCAAACTAATGGAGATCATAAAGAATTTCTTCCTCAGAGCAGATTTTGCCTCCGTCTCCTTCACATCTCAGGCAAATCTGCCGAGAGTCCTGTCCTTTTTACTTTAGAATTTAGGAATTTTTAATACACTTTTATTAGTTCGTTTGCACTAATTAGGGTGTCTAAATAACAGAAATCTTTGAATTATTTACTAGAAAAGTTGTGCTTGCGTGCTGAAGATCACTTCTTCTTGTCAAGATGAGTTCGCCAACTCCTTCAAACGAGTCTTTATCTGGAGCAACAGCACTTGGCTCACTTGTTGAGCCTGAGCAGGTAGAATTGGCGTTGGGTCTTCATGGATGTCCACAGTCCAGCTCAAGTTCGAGCACATGCAGTTCCACTGTTCGGCAGAATCTCACGGGATTTCTAGGCCCAGGAACAGTCGGAGGGGTGTCTTCAAGTCACAGCAGTGGAAGTGGAGAGTCTCACAGACCTCTGTCACCTTTAGGCGTTGCTGCAATAAAGTGCAAAATCTGTGATGAGACTTTCCAGAAGCCAAAGGTACTTCCGTGTCTCCACACTTTCTGCGAAGACTGTTTGGAGAAAGCTTTTGAGCATAACAACCCAGAGCAGCTTACATGCCCAACTTGCAGGATGGAGTGTCCACTTAGTGCTCAGGTAAGAATGAGACACACTTGTTGTATTATAGTACAAAAAGGAAGAGAGATGATTCTTCCACTCTGCTGCTGCATACTATTGCAGTTGAAAGAGAAGTTCATGAGGTGATCGTGAGTGGATGACAGAGCGTGTTTCTTTTTCTTCGTAGGGAGTAGCAGGGTTGCTTCCTGATTACGCAGTCACCAATCTCATTGAAGTGACTCATATCAACGACGATGAGAATGCGAATAAATGCACTGGATGTAAATCTGAAAACTCTCCTGCAGTAGCTCGATGCTATGATTGTTCGAATCATCTTTGTTCTAATTGCGTGATGGCTCATCAGTTTATGCATTGCTTTGAAGGGCATCGTCTCATATATACTAACAATGAGGTACTCACCAATTGTGTAAGGATATTTTAATATTTTTTAAATTTCTCTTAGCAAATACTATTTACATATTTTATATGATTCGAAAAGCATGGATTGAGATTGTGCAAAACAATGACATATTTCGATATTGGATCTATTGCAGACATTTAAAGAGCCAGGAATCAAAACTCATGTACCCTGCACTCAACACACGGACGAGACTTTGGCATTTTACTGTCGAACTTGTGCCATTCCGACTTGCATTGAGTGTATCGATACTGAACACCCCAAATCTGATCACGAGTTGGAGGTTTTGTCAGATTGTGAGTCAAGTTACGTGAAGAATTTGGCACAGTATGTACACGAGGTGAGTGTCACACACTAAACATGAAATGACTCTGCTGCATGGCACATTCATTCTTATTGTCAGTAAAACCTTTGCGAATGGGAGATTTATGACTTCATGAGAGAAAGTCTTCATATTGCCGTGAAGTAAAACTCATGAATTACACTTTTATTTTCAGTTCCGTCTTCGCTCGATGGATCTGCATGAAGTTTTGAAGTCATTTGAAGCTGCCAATTTTCGCCTGCAGAATCAATACTCAAAGGCTCAGACAGAGGTAATGATGCGATGATATTGCTCAAGATTATAAATATGAGGAAGATGAGACTGCGTGTATTTACTTGCGTATGGATATGTTTACTCTTAGATATCCGAGGCGTTTGCATTTTATCAAAATGTTCTTAATGACCGTAAGAGTGAATTAACACGGGAGTTGGAGAGCATTTATATCTCACGCCAGGTTAGACAGAATTTAAATAGCTCGTTGGTTTCATCAAGAAGATGAGTGGAAGAAATACATGCTTATATTTGGAATGTTTTGTGTCTAGGTTGCTTTGTCTGTGGTTACTCAACAAGTACAAGAGACATTGGAAAGAATGTATCAAACTATTGAATTCAGTGACCGACTGCTTCGACATGCTTCGCCACCACAGATTCTTTTATTCAAAACTTTGCTGGAGAAACGATTCCAAGCGTTGCTCAATATCGTTCCAAATCCTAATCTGGCTAAAACTGCTGCTAATGGTGGAGATTTGGAATTTGTTTCCAACTATCCAGCTATGCAGGTATAGTTTCCGGGAATGAAACTGAAAACTAAACTTACTAAGCAAGTTAAAATGGAGTGATGAAGTGGTATTAAAAGCAATCTCATGTTTTTAGACCGCAGTCCGAAATACTCTGGGATATATCAGGTCATCTTCAGTTTCTGAAGTGACTTCTACATTCAAACAAACAGCAATAACACGACCAATCTCTAAGCCAAATTCAAACCAAGCAAGTCAAGATGCCGGCTTGAATGCGTTTAATAATATGCTGCGACATAACTCCCTCACGGGACCGGGACTTTTGGAGCTGTCACAGCAGTCAAAGTGCTTGGATAATGGAAATGGACCACTTGGACAAGGATTTAACTCTGGAGGAATATTGTCTTATGAGAAATGGTCGAATGCTGGAGATATGAATTCGTTGAATGGTGAGTGTTAAATTTAAAACGTTGATTAATGCTTAAGAAAATCAATCAATTAATAAATGCTATTTACTTTTCAGCGCAAAATGATTTTTTCTTGGATAACGGAAGTGACATTTTTTCAACCAAGTCGCTCTCTTCAAATGATCCTGTCTTGGAATTAACTTCTAAGCTGATTGCTCCGTTGAATTTGAAAGGATCAACTATTAAGCGACAAAAAATGATTTATCACTGCAAATTTGGAGAGTTTGGAACAGGAGAAGCTCAATTCACGGAACCTTCGGGTGTTGCGGTAACTGGAAATAATGAAATTGTCGTGGCAGACACTAATAATCATCGGATTCAGGTTCGACTTCGTTTCAACTCTCATGTAGTTTTGTGCACACTTACTAACATTTATTCTTGAGTAGATTTTCGACCAAGAAGGACGGTTCAAGTTCCAATTTGGAGAATGTGGCAAACGAGATGGACAACTGTTGTATCCTAATCGTGTAGCTGTTGTGAAGCCTACTGGAGATATTGTGGTCACTGAACGGTCACCAACTCATCAGATCCAAATTTACAATCAGTATGGGCAGTTTGTACGAAAGTTTGGGGCCAATGTATTGCAACATCCTCGAGGAGTGACTGTGGATGATAAAGGGCGAATTATTGTAGTTGAATGCAAAGTAAGGCACAAGAGTCTCAATTTCCTCAAGAATCTCTCTATCTGACTTACTAACCGTAACCCTGAAATATTAACTGTTTCCAGGTTATGCGAGTTGTTATTTTTGATCAAACTGGAGCAGTCATCAATAAGTTTGGTTGCTCAAAGCACTTGGAGTTTCCTAATGGAGTTGTTGTAAACGATCGGGAAGAAATATTCATTTCAGACAACCGAGCACACAGCGTTAAGGTGTTTAATTATGAAGGAGTGTTTTTGCGACAAATCGGAGGAGAGGGGATAACTAACTACCCCATCGGAGTTGGAATAAATTCCAAAGGGGAGATTTTGGTGGCAGATAACCACAACAATTTCAACTTAACTATATTTACTCAGGTGTGAATTTCTAAGCTACCTGTAATTTCATGGAAATCCACATAATGCATGCATAGCATTCAAAATGGGATTCTAAAGTGTAATCTGCCAACTTTTATGTCTCTTTTCAGGACGGTCAAATAGTGTCTGCTCTGGAATCGAAAGTGAAACATGCACAGTGTTTCGATGTGGCTTTAATGGACGATGGCTCGGTGGTGTTGGCTTCGAAGGACTACCGACTTTATATTTATCGCTACGCACAAGTCACAAGTATTGCTGGGTTATAAAACAGAAGATGTCTTCCGCTGAAATATTTTTGTAGTAACAATGATTGATTAAGACTGCAAGAAAACTCGTCCACCCTGCTACATATATTAAACATACATACACACACACACACACACACAAGAAGATATCATTTTAGAATAGTCAATACCAAAGGGTGTTTTTACTTAGATATAAATATTATTGTACTTGTGATACCAATACTTCCTAAACATGGACGTTCCAAAGTGTTACTTGTATTACGTTGTCTTGATGAAAGAAAAGGGTTCTCTATTACTTGTTGAAATGAAAATGTCTTTGTCACCTGTTGAATTAATTTAAGAAGTTATATTTTTTTACAAGAAATACTCATATAATCTTAATTTCTCTTTTTTATTTTTACACTGTGTTTGTTACTTCGAAGTTGAATCAAAATGATAATAAATACCTGTGTTATTGCAACTTACGATAAACCATGAAAAAGTATCGAGCATTTTTCTGCATGTAAGCAAAAAGCATTCACAATATCACAATTAATCGCTAGTCCTATTGGGCTACTAGTGTGTACTTAAGTTCATGAGGCGATGGACACTGGATCATCCCACTTAGCCCCAATGGGGGACGGGGCAAAGCGAGACTTTTAAACCACGCGCCTGAGACAATGAACCCGCGATCCTTCAAAACTTTGAATCTCCATCACCGGAGCTTCCGGCAGGTCATTACCCCGAGAAATGTCTCACAGTCTGTCCTCGATCTCCCGTGTGATCACTCACTAATTTCCTCTAACTAAGTTTTCCTAAGTTTTTCATATTTCAAAAAAAAGACCCGTGTCACTAAAGTCGCGAACAGCTCTAAAACATTTGCAGGAGGTATGGCCACGGCTGAGCAACTCGATTCGGAGAAAGGTCCTGAGAAAAGTCCAGTCTTCATGATCAACGATGAGGACTTTCCAGCGCTGCCTGTCCGCGAGGCGTGGGTGCCTGTAGTCGTGGCGAGGGGGCCTGTAGTCGAGGCGAGGGTGCCTGTAGTCGAGACAAGGGTGCCTGTAGTCGAGGCAAGGGGGCCTGTAGTCGAGGCAAGGGGGCCTGTAGTCGCGGAGAGCGAGCCTGTAGTCGAGGCAGGGGAAGAGAGTGAGACGGAGTCCATTATCGAGTTTAAAATCAACCCGGATGACTTCCCTGCATTGCCTGAACCTTGTCCACAGCCTTCGTCCGTAGTTCAGATCAGGGTCAAGAAAAGGAAAGGATCGAAGCCAAAGGTGTCCACGCCAGGTAGCAGTCAACCTGTGAAGCCGGAGCAGCAGGAGCAACAGGAGGATGAAGAACTTGTGCCTCTCTTGTCCCTTTTACCACCTTATCAGGGACCAAGACCGAATATTGTACATCACCCAGATGGTATTTTATATATTATATATGTCTTTTGCATCAAAATTAATATTTTCATTTAAAATCTCGCAATATGTAACTGTTTTGTGTGTGTGTGTGTGTAGGTCGAGTGACAGGTATTCCTGCGAGTATGCTCAACGACCAGTTTGGAATGGTTGGCTTACTAACGGCTCTAAGAGCCCGTGTTACGCATCCACATCTGACGATTTTGGCTCTCGGGATTGATTGAACTTCTTACTGTTGAAAGACCACCACCACCACGGCTTTGCGAATTCGATGTCGAAGATGAATTGTAGTAGCTGTTGAATGAAAAATGGAATTGTATCACTGTCAATTTTTCAATTTTGTTAATTTTGAAGTGTTTACTCCTCCTAGCTTTAATTTTTATATGCATTGTCGGATTTGTATCTTTGAGGTTCGAATAATGTACATATAAATAAATGCATGTCATTTCTGTACTCAGTCTTTGTGAGTTATTTGGGAAGGTATATTGGGGAACTTTTTTAGTTTTTTAAAAGACGATTTACAAAGAGAAAGTATAGGCAACAGTATGATGTAGATTCTACTTTCTTTTTCACAAGTTCCATGCAAAGTTGACTCAACTTCCTTACTCATTCCAAGTGCAGTTTTGGCTCACAGCCATTCCAGCTCTAGTAATTTTCATAGACTATATTTCCTCAGAAAAGATGTTTCATGACTTCACGAAGAAATATGATACTGCATACTACTAATACGGTACAATATCAGCACGACTTGTGTTCAGATTGTTAATATTAGAATGTTATGTAAGGCAAAAATTTCCTAATTTTTAATAGGTTTCGGTTTAAGGATTTGTGGGCTCGTTTACTCTTTCATTGAAATTATTCGAATAACGAGTAGATCTTTACCAGAATAAATCTTCGTCTATAGTAATAACCACGGGGAGATTTGCCAACTGGTTTTTTATTTGTCTGATATTGATACCAGGCCTTGAGACTTTTGACATATATTTGGAGATTAGGATACGTAGACGATTATCAACCGTATGAAGAATAGATAAAGTAAGGAATACAAGACATTTACGTGAAGGTCAGAAGATTTCCGATTTTTCTGCTACACTTATCTTGCATTAAATAAATAATAATGCAGCTCTTTATAAAGGTTACTCTTAAGAATGGTTGTATCACTTCATTCGTGATACTTGCAGGTAGAGATCAATTCTGGGGAGCTTTGATATTGCATAAGTTTTTTGTAGATAGAGCTTCATTATTCACAAGAAACTATAGTGTTCACATTTATAATGAATACATTAATGGTGCCATCCACTATAGATATTTTACAATTCGTCCATTTTATTGTGTATGTAATTATAAAAAGTTGCAGATTTTTAGGTTTACACTCCGACTTGTGTCTTTTGAATTAAATTAACTCTAAAAAGAGCTTGCGGAATTATTATTCGTTGACAGCATGGCACAAAGTGCGTGTTTCTACTAAACTACATAAACACTTCGGTTATTTCGAAAGGGTTATCACGCAGTCGAAACTCACGCAGTTACAAGTTGAGTAGATGTGGGGGTGGAAGAAGAAAAGAAATTCGAAGAGGAAATGGAAATATATAACTTTTACTTACACGTAAAATATGTAATAAAGTACTCGAGTTAATATATAAAAGTTCTCATCTTCGTCATCCTCTTTGAGTGAATGAAGCTCAGACTCCTTTTTCTTACGATCGAGAGTAAAAGAGATAATCCTACTTTGTTAAATTTTGACAGTAAATACTTGAATATGCTCAGCCAAGATTTGATAGCAAGTAGTTCACAACGATTGTTAGTTTTTAATGATAAGCTTTACTTTCAAATGCAATGTGAGATCTGTGTTTGTAAGGATTTGTTAAGTACAGGAGGACGGGATGAAGTTCTCTTGTGCTACTAAAGTCTTATTAGAACTCACTTGCTCTATTTTCGTCGTAAACCGTCTGCTTGACATTACTGCCCTGTGTCTTGAATGCCGTGTGTACTATAGCAGTCTCGTAGTAATTCGGATCTTTATTTGGTACAATAAATGAAGTTTGGAACAAGATCAAGCTTGGAACTCTTCAGGGAGAAGTTAGGGGAAGCTATCGTCTAAATCACAATTTAGTCTCAAAGAAGCATTCGAATTCCAAATACGTAGATTTGGTTTTCTTCATTTGGGAAAGTCATTTTCTGTATTGTTCTTTGACTTCTAACCTTCCACATCCGGCAAACCCACATACACACGTATATAATATAGATGTATACACGCAACACACAATAAACTCTCCGCAAACCGAAACTCTGAGAAGAAAGTCTTATTTCATAGAAGCAAGCTAAGTAAACTAGTTGAATTAATTTCTCTCTTCTGACCCTTCCATTCCATTACTTCGGTCGAGTAAGCCCTGACTGAGCTAGTCCCCCGACACACACTTCATACATAGAGATGAAACAAAACAATTTAGAACAATGTGTTATTCGAACTGTGAAACAAGCGACAAATGAGAACCATTTTTTCCAGATATTTCGGGGTTAGAGGAAAAGAGGAGCAAAGGAGATTCTGCAAATGAATATAAGTTAAGAACAACTGATTGTGGAACATAAGAAGAGGAATTAATGACTCGAGAGAAACTTTTTTTATATGCTAAATCTTTCTTGGTATACATACTGAGACTCTGAAAAAGTCTACACTGCTTATTTGGTGTGTGTGCATTGCTTTATGCGACTTTGAATAGAAGAATGATTTCATCTTAAAAGTCCAATTCCACTGCTTTATCAATGTAAGCGGACAAAGAGACAAGTAACTTATGAGAGGATACTGCGGAATTAACAATAAAGTTAAACGCCCACTCAATTTTAGGACTCCAGCACAAAAACTGTTTTCTATCCTTCTTTTATTTGATATCTATCCTGGCTACTTCATGGATACTTTCTCCCTTTGCCAATGACGCAAGCAACAGTTTAGTTAAGGCCAAATTTTGAAATCATCCAGATGTAGAATCTCCCATTCGTTTCCAAGCTATTGCTTCCTGCTACTTACTACTACTTACAGTTAAAGAGCCCTATAAATACTATAGAGTAGGCAATTCTTTATCTGTTAATATCATATGATCTAGATATTCACGTCTTGTGGTGAATTCCAAATTTGAGACTGCGGTTCCGTTATGTATGTGACTATTACAAATTTATTGGAGAGAATTTCGTGCCAGAAATCACAGGGCTCGTTATTGAAAGGTTCGCTGTTTTTCTAACTCCGAAAAGGAAATTGATTGATTCCTTCTTCTGGGAAATGGGGAGCCATTACACACACATATAGTGTCGTGACCTATCACCACACAAAGAAAAATAAAGTGAGCCCATTCATTTGCTAGTCAGATGGTAGCGTGTAAAACGAATTGATGCACTGTCAGTCAAAATTTTTCGGGCTGACAGATCAATCAGAGAAAGTCTGTACATCTCAACAAAGTACAAACAAGTCTTCGTGGAACATTGTAATCATCTTCAAGGGTACTTGAGTTTATGGGATGATGTATACCAATACCATGGTCAATGGTGTTTCCTTGATTTAAGAGGCTGGTTGGGTTCGAAATTGCTCTCTATACCAGGGTGAGTTGCATAAATAGGACACATGGTGACAGCTCACAACTCAAGGACGCGTAGGTATTTCTGAATGCGGTTGATTTTATTTTAAAGCTTAAAATGAATAAATAAATAAATGCCCAATAAATGCCCAATAAATGCCCAGAAAATGCCCAGAAAATGCCCAATAAATGCCCAATAAATGCCCAGAAAATGCCCAGAAAATGCCCAGAAAATGCCCAATAAATGCCCAATAAATGCCCAGAAAATGCCCAGAAAATGCCCAATAAATGCCCAATAAATGCCCAGAAAATGCCCAGAA
>Ga0194135_10000091_pt1 | contig 49081 bp, 41 predicted proteins | sample LitLau_LLRF_2013_FD_134024 | JGI IMG/M metagenome (GOLD analysis project Ga0194135, IMG submission 134024) | Freshwater sediment microbial communities in response to fracking from North America - Little Laurel Run_MetaG_LLRF_2013 (version 2) | ecosystem: Environmental > Aquatic > Freshwater >...
GCCGCCGCCGGCCAGCAGGGCGCACATGATCATCGACACCCAGTTGAAGGTGCTGATGCTGGGCGTGTGCCCGACGCCACCCAGGCGCACCCGGCCCAGGCGTGTGTAGCCGATGTACAGGCTGGCGCCGAAGGTGGCCAGCATCAGTACCTGCCAATACAGGCCAAAGAACCGGGTGCTCCAGGTGAAGGCGCTGCCAATCAGGCTGGACAGGGTGTTCAGGTCTATCAGGGCAATGACCAGGAACAGCAGGAAGAAGCCTCCGCTGATCCAGAAAATCGACCAGTCGAGGGTTCCAGCGGCGCGGCTGCCCAGCGCGCGGGTGTTGATCCCCGCGTTGATTTCGCTCGGAATTTCCATGGTGCCTCCGTGTTGCGTTGTCGATCGCTAATAATTGTTATGGGCGCATTTATTGTTGTTAGTGCGTGGCGATGACCTTGTTCAGGCCGGACGTCAGGACAATCGGGAAACAGTCGGGGGCCTCAGACCGCGATCTCGTGAGGGTGGACGGCGGCACCTGCCTGGGCCTTGGCCGGAACAAAATTGTTCTCGAAGAAGCGCAGCCAGTTGCCGCCCATGATCGCGGCCACTTCCTGGGCGTTGAAACCCACGCCGTGCAGGCCCGACTCGATGTTGTGGAAGTCGCGGTTGTCGCGGAACCAGGCCGGCTGGTCGGGGAAGCCCGGCTGCGCCTTGGAGCCTTCGCCGTAGTCGACGTCCAGGGTCCAGCGGCCGACGCGCATCCAGTCCACCACGCTGTTGGGCTGGTCCTGGCACAGGTCAGAACCCAGGCCCAGGTGCTCGACGCCCATCAGCTCGGCGGTGCGCGCGATCATCTCGCAGAAGCTCTGCACGCTGCAGGCGCTCTTGTCCTTGAGGTGGTGCGGGTACAGCGAGAAACCGAACATGCCGCCGCTCTGGCCCAGGGCCTTGAGCACGGTGTCGGACTTGTTGCGCAGCGCCGCGTGCCAGAACGCCGGGTTGGCGTGGGTGATGGCGATCGGGCGCTCGGAGTGCTCGATGGCTTGCAGGGTCGAGCGTTCGGCGGAGTGGGACATGTCCACCACCAGGCCGACCCGGTTCATCTCCCGCACCACCTGCTTGCCCATGCGGGTCAGGCCCGGGTCTTCCTGTTCATAGCAACCGGTGGCCAGCAGCGACTGGTTGTTGTAGGTCAGCTGCATGAAGCGCGCGCCGAGGCTGTGCACCACTTCCACCAGGCCGATGTCGTCCTCGATGGGCGAGGGGTTCTGGAAGCCGAAGAAGATCGCCGTGCGCCCGGTCTGCCGCGCCAGGGCAATGTCGCTGGCCCACTTGCCGTGCAGGATCAGGTGCGAGTAGCGCTGGAACCTGCGGTTCCAGGCTTCGATATTGGCCACCATTTCGCGGAAGGTCTCGTGGTAGGCGATGGTCACGTGCACCGCGTCGACGCCGCCCTCGCGCATCTGCTGGAAGATCTTTTCCGACCAGTTGTCGTACTGCATGGCATCGATGCGCGGGCCGCGGCTGGCGAAGGTCTGGGGCAGGCTCATAGTGGCGCCCCCGCGGCGATGTAGCCGGTCTTCACGTGGGTGTAGAACTCCACCGCCGAACGCCCCTGCTCGCGCGGGCCGTAGCTGGAGTCGCCACGGCCGCCGAAAGGTACGTGGTAGTCGGTGCCGGCGGTGGGCAGGTTGACCATCACGCAGCCGACCCGGGCATGGCGGCGGAAGTGGCTGGCACGGGCCAGGGAGCGGGTCATGATGCCGGCGGTGAGGCCGAAGCGGGTGTCGTTGACCAGGCTCAGGGCCTCTTCGTAGCTGCCGGCCTTGATCACGCAGGCGATGGGGGCGAACAGCTCTTCGCGGTTGATGCGCATGGCATTGCTGCCGCCAATGAACAGCGCCGGTGCCTGGTAGTAACCGGGGCTTTCCAGCTCCAGGCGCTGGCCGCCGGTGAGCAGTTCGGCGCCTTCCTGCTGGCCCAGTTGCAGGTTCGCCAGGTTGGCCTCCAACTGTGCGGCGCTGGCCACCGGGCCGATCTGGGTGCCGGTTTCCAAGGCATGGCCGACCTTCAGCGCCTGGGTCGCCGCCAGCAGTTTTTCCACGAAGGCGTCGTGGATGCCTTCATGCACGATCAGCCGCGAGGAAGCGGTGCACTTCTGCCCGGTGCCGCCAAAGGCGCCATTCACCGCGCAGCTTACCGCCAGGTCGAGGTCGGCGTCGTCCATCACCGCCAGGGCGTTTTTCGAGCCCATTTCCAGCTGCACCTTGGTCAGGTTGGCGGCGGCTGAGGCGGCGATGCCCTTGCCCACGTCCACCGAACCGGTGAAGGAAATGGCGCTGATGCCCGGGTGCTCGATCAGCGCCTGGCCGATCTCGGAGCCGGCGCCCATCACCAGATTGAACAGGCCCTTGGGCAAGTCCTGGCGGGCGATGATCTCGCTGAGAATCACTGCGCTGGCTGGGGTCAGGTTGGCCGGCTTCCACACCACGGCATTGCCGAAGGCCAGGGCCGGGGCGATCTTCCAGCAGGCGGTGGCCATGGGGAAATTCCACGGTGAAATGATCGCCACCACGCCGATGGGTTCACGGCGGATATCGATCTCGATGCCGTCGCGCACCGAGTCGGCGGTCTGGCCCAACTGGCGCAGGGTTTCCGCGGCGTAGTAGGTGAAGAACTGCCCGGCGCGGTACACCTCGCCGGCGCCCTCGGCCATCGGCTTGCCTTCTTCCCGGGACAGGCTCCTGCCGATTTCCGCAGAGCGTTGCATCAGCTCCTGACCGATGGCCATCAGCACCTTGTAGCGTTGCTCGATGCCGCTGCGGGCCCAGATTCGCTGGGCCTCGCTGGCGGTGGCAATGGCAGTGTCCAACTGCGCCCGGGAGGCCTGGGCGTAGAGGCCGATCAGGTCGCGGGTGTCCGACGGGTTGCGGTTCTCGATCTCGCTGGCGCCCTTGAGCCATTGGCCGGCGATGTAGTTGTGATGGTGGTCGCTCATGAAATCCTCCAGGGCGGCACGCCAGGCGGGGCGTTGCCTTTGTGCGGTTCTGGGAGGATTATGAGTCGGCCTTGTATTAAGTAAATCTAATAAATTTTAAGGTTATTTAAGTAAAATTTAAGCTTGTCTTTGCCAGCAGGACGCGCCGCCATGAGCATCAAGATCTCCAATTTGCAGTTTTTCGTCGCGGTGGCCACCAGCCAGAGCCTGACCCAGGCCGCCCAGCGCCTGCACCGCACACCGGCGGCGGTGTCGCTCTCGCTCAAGCAACTGGAAGAAGAATTGGGCGGCGCCTTGTTCGAAGGTGAACGCAAGAACCAGCTCAGCCCCCTGGGGCGTTTCGTGCTGCAGGAAGCCCAGCGCGAACTGGCACATTTCGACCGCACCATCAGCACCATCAAGACCTACGCCAAGGCCGACACCGGCCTGGTGCGCGTAGCGGCGGTGCCGTCCTTCGCCATCACCCTGCTGCCGCCGTTGCTCAAGCAGTTCCATGAACAGCACCCGCAGTTCCACCTGGATATCCGCGACATGGATTCCGAGCGAGTGGTGCAAGCGGTGCTCAGCGGCGACGTGGATATCGGCATCGGCACCGTACCGGCGAGCATCCCCAACATCGACCAGGACTTCCTGTTCTCCGACGCCTTCTGCGTGGTCTGCACCAGCGACAACCCCCTCAACCGCCTGGCGCGCCCGCTGCGCTGGAGTGACCTGGACGGGCAGACCTTCATCAACAGCGGCCTGGGCGCCGAGATCAACGCCGCCGAGTTCCGGCACATCCGCGACCACTCAACCCTCAGCGTCAGAAACACCACCTCACTGCTGGCCCTGGTGGCCCAGGGCATGGGCGTGACCCTGCTACCGGAACTGCTCAGCCGTTCGGCGGCGGGGGACCAGCTGAATTTCCTGCGCCTGGAAGACCAGCGCATCGTGCGCTCGGTGAGCGTGATCACCGCCCCGCGAGAGACGTTGAACCATGCGTCCTATACCTTCTTGAAGGCGCTTAGGGCGGGGCGGTTTGTTTGAAGTGGGCCGCACGAAGCGTGTCGATAATGAACAGTCACGCGGGTTCGCTGGTTGAATGTGGGGCAGGGTTTCCCGGATGGCAAACTATGACTCCTTGTTAACTGGGAGGCCTGTGGTGTGCCGGTAGGCCGAAGAGCCAGTTTCTGAAGCAACTCTTTGTTGGTTTGGTCTGATTCAGGGCTTCTGGCATTGCGCAGGAGAGCGTCAGGCTGAGGAGCGAGTCTAGTAGGCTGCAATCGGCCGATTTTGTGGGAAAAGTAGGTTCTGCGGCAGTCGGCCAGTCGGATGTGCTTGCTGTTGAATTGGCAGGAAGGTCGAGTGCCGGCCAGGCCTGTAATGGCCAGCATTGACACGCCCTGGCTCGGCCATTCCGCGGGCTTGTAGATCCATGGAAGGCTCGGCATTATGAGCGGCGTTTGACTGGGGCGACGGAGCTAGGAATGAGCGATATCACGGGACAGGCGACTGTTTTCAGGAATGCTAGCGTGCTCGCCGCCGAAATCGGTGGAGAGCTGGTGCTGATGAGCGTGTCCCAGTGGCACTATTTCGGCCTCAACTCCGTGGCCAGCGATATTTGGGAGCGACTTGCGTCTCCGGTGCGGGTGGAGGCCTTGTGTGAGGCACTGGTTGCCGAATATGACGGAGACATCCAGGTGATTCGTCAGGATGTCATAGAGCTGCTGAGCAAGTTGGCGAGTCGTGAACTCATTGAGGTTCAGGCTTGATCAACGCTCACCGTCTTCGCGTTGTCGAAGCCGCCCTGTTTTTTTTGCTCACGCCTGTCCTGGATCGTCTGTTTTCGTGGCGCTTTTTGCTGAGTTTGAGCGGGGCTCGCATTGAGCCGGCATCGTCTGATTTGAATCCCGTCTTGTCGCCGATGGCTCGTGCAGTGGGAGCCGCGGTGGCCGTTGCGGCCAGGCGCCTTCCCTGGAAACCTCTTTGTTTGCGCCAAGCGCTGGTGGCTGCCTGCATGCTGCGCCTGCGCGGGAGACGTTCCGTACTGTGCCTGGGTGTACGCCGAGAAGGTGAATCCATAGGCGCACATGCCTGGCTGGTACTGCCTGGGCAAGACGGTGGGATCGTTTGCGGGGCAGAGAATATCGGTAATGTTCGCGCTCTGCGGCGGCAAGGTTAGGTGTCACATCATGCATGACGATTACTATCTCTGCGGCTGGCGCGTGCGCAGTGATTTGCCGTTGCCGGAGCTAATGCCCTGGACAGGAGATCTACAGGCTCCGATCGACCTGCAGATCGAGCTCGGAGCGGTCGAGGCACAACTGCCGGATCTTCAGTACGACGGCCCGGTTCTGCAAATGGGCGCTAATGGAACCTGTCGTTTCACGATCGAGTCCGTTGCGACCTACCGTATAGCGCCCGATGGCCGCACGATTCGAGTACAACCCAGCCTCCCGGCGGATATCCCGGCAGTAAGGACATTCTTGTTCGGCACCGTGTTTGCCATCGTTTGCCAGCGCCGTACCGTCATACCTCTGCATGCCTGTTGCGTGAAACTGCCTTCTCCCCAGGGAGATATTGCGGTTGCCTTCACTGCGCCTTCGGGAACCGGTAAATCGACCCTGGCATCAGCCTTCATGCGGCGGGGTTACCCGATTCTGGCAGACGATGTCACGGTGCTGAGCCTTGACCAGGAGCGAGGTGCCGTTGCGTTGCCAACCTTTCCCAGGGTCAAGCTCTGGCAGGATGCAATGGGCCAGTTTGGCCATGCCATGGTTGGCGCAGAGCGTGTACGCCAGGGGATGGACAAATTTTCCGTCGGCTTGGGGACAGAGCACTTCGCCGTAGGCGCTCCTCTGCGGCTGGCAGCGCTGTACCACCTTGAGCGAGTCGAGGATGCCAAGCATGCGGGGCTGGAGGAGGTCGGTGGTCTACCGGCTTCGGTTCGGTTTTCCAAGGCCCTGTATCAGGAGCGGATTCTCATGACGGTTGCCTCTGCTAAGGGCGCCCACTTCTCATTGGTAACGCGATTGGCGGCTGGCGTTGCGCGACATGTTCTGGTTCGACAGCTTTCTGGCTTTGAACATTTGGATGAACTTGTCCAGCGCATCGTGGCGTTCCACGCCGGGACGGCCCATCCGGCATGAGTGGCTTTTACTGGCTGGCGTCCTACCCCAAGTCTGGTAACACCTGGCTGCGCTTGGTCCTCAACAGTTATCGTCTGGGCGGATCGAAGCCAGACTTCTCGCAGAAGCAGAACTTCGCTCCGATTGCCAGCAGTCGTCGCCGCTTCGACGAGCTTCTGGGCGTCGCCTCGTCTGATTTGCTGCCTGATGAGCTGATGACGTTGCGTCCGCGCATGTATGAGCTGCAAGCCACCGAGGCGCGCGAACCGTTGTTCAACAAGGTGCATGATGCCTGGCAATTGACTCCAGGGGGGGAGCCACTGTTCCCCGCCACCAGTACCCTGGGTGCGATCTATATCGTGCGCGATCCCCGGGATGTGGTGTTGTCGTTGGCCGGGCACATCGGTTTCAGTGTGGATAGGGCGATTGACATTCTCCTCGACGAGCGCGCCATCCTGTGTGACCAAAAGCTCGGGCTCAAGGATCAGCTGCCTCAACGATTGGGCAGTTGGAGTCGGCATGTGCTGAGTTGGATCGATCTGCCGGCGCCTTGGAGTCCTTTGCTCCTTCGTTATGAAGACATGTTGGCCAAGCCTCAGGAGAGCTTTGCCTGTGTCATCAAATATTGTGGCTGGCCGTTGGATGACGAGCGCCTGGAGCAAGCCTTGGATGCCACTCGGTTCGACCGGCTGCAGGCTGCGGAGGCCAGCCATGGCTTCAGTGAGCGTCCGCAACGCGCCGCTCGCTTCTTCCGGGAGGGGCGTGCCGGAGCCTGGCGTGAGCGATTGAACGAAGCGCAGCTGCGCCGTATTGAAGAGGCCAGCGAGCCGGTAAGAGCGCGTCTTGCTTATTGCTAGCAAGCGCCTGGGCGTTTGAGGCGTTAACCCTGGGACGGGCAGCCCGTTTCGATCCAGCGCAAGAATGCACCGAAGTGTAGACCTCGGTGCAGGAAGGTCAGGTGTTCCGGGCTTGCGGGTCGGTTTGGCCAGTTCGAAAGGAGGGTCCTCATGCGTTTCAGGTCGAGCAAGCGTTGGGCCAGCGGGGAAGCCTCCAACTCTTCGAGTCGCTCGCCTAGAAAAGGGCGCACCAGGCTCATTCGATGAAGGTATTCAGGGCATTGCATGCCGCGTTTGCGGTTGTTGACCACCTCGCTGGGCAGGCGATCCGCTGTGACTCGACGGGCGAGGAGGCGAGTTACGCCGCCTTGCAGGTAGAGGCTATCGGGAAGTGAAAAACAAAACTCCAGCAAGCGTCGATCAGCCATGGGGTCGCGAACCTCGAAGCCATGCAGGGCGCGGACAAGTCCCGATGCCTGCAGTGCTGACTGGCGCTCCCTGAACCATGCCTGGCGCAGCTGCCAGCTGGCCATGGAAGCCATTTGCTTGCGGCGCCTGACCCCCTCTTCGGTTCGAATACGTGTCTTTATCGTCGGCGCAATGGGAGCTTGATGTCCCCACTGGGAAGCGCTCGATCTTGTGTACAGTTTTGCTTTCCACTGTTGAATGATGTCTGGCGTAAACGGTGCCAGGGTGGAGCGCCATATCTGGCGCGCAATGCCAGCATTTTGTCCGCTCGCGCGGGCCAGGGCGAATGATTCCTGAAAGGCCTTCAGCCAGCGGCCTTCCCTCATCAAGCCAGTCAGGGTGCCTTGTCCGTCCCAGGACAAAGTCACGTTACCGAGCGCTCCGGCCAGCAGTACGCGCCCTCCTTGCTGCCTTATGTGATCCCGGGCGGAGCCCATCCAGGCCAGGTTCATCACATTTCGCCAGGGGACGCCTGTCAGTTGGAACATCTTTAGCCAGTCGGTATCCCATCGGTGCTGCAGTGGCCCATTGAAAAGCAGAGGCTGCAAACCGGGTGTCTGTTCGCAGATGCTCGCTACATAGCGTCGCTCACTCATGTAGTGGTGATCTGAATCCAGCAGCTCGATATTGGCGTCGGGCAGGCAGGTGATGGTGGTCAATGTATTGCCTGGCAGGTGTTTCACCGCCGTCGCCGACACGGCGGAGGAGTCCAATCCCCCTGTGAGAGAGGAAAAGGCAGGGCCCTCGATCCTCAGGCAGTCTTTGACCGCGCGTTCGAATAATTCGCGCGCTGCCTCGACGTAGTCCTCTTCGCTGGGCAAGCGCAGCTCGGTTCGTTGCTCGGGCGTCCAGTAGAAGCGTTGCTTGAGTTGGCCCGAGCGCAATATCGCCACCGAGCCAGCAGGTAGAAGGCGCAGATGCTTGTAAGGTGTGCCGTTATCGGCCACGGGCAAGTCCGATAGCTGTGCGACGAAGTAGTCTTCGTCCAGCTCGCGATCAATGCCGGGAACTGCCAGCAGGGCTGCCGGGTTCGTGGCAAACGCAAAGAGCCCATCTCCCTCGTGATAATACAGAGGGCGCTGACCCACGGCGTCACGTGCGAGCAGCAGGCTACGATCAGCAACATTCCACACCACTAGCGCAAAATCTCCGAGCATGCGCTCGGGACCGCGTTCTCCCCAGCGCGCCATCGCTTCAAAGGCAATGGCGCTGTCGGCCCAATCCCTTGCTTCTCTAGGCAGTGCCAGAGCGTCTATCAGCTCGACGCGATTGATCAGGTAACCATCAAATATCAAGACCAGAGGTGCATCATTGCGAATGACCGGCTGATGATCCTGACGATCTTGCGGGGCTGTTATACGTAGACGATGGGTGAAGTGAAGGCCCGGGTGAGACCAGTGACGAGGTTGCTCGAGCCCTGGCGCATCCAGTGCGGTTGCAAAATGCTCAGGTAGTTCCGCAGGTATGGCCTGAGCGGAAAGCAGACCGGCAAATGCGCTCATCGATGAGCCAGGGACTTAGAGTGACGGAGCATGCCGGTCAAGAGACGTTGGAAAAGCCAAACGTACCGTCATTGCCGCTTGTGGCGAAAATAGAGGAGGTTACATCCGATATGGAGACTTCAACGATTTCTGGTTTCTCCCAGGCTTTACGTTGGGACTCGGTCTTGTTGGATTCATTAGTGTCTTGTTCGGCCATCTTCTTGCTCCTGTAAGTCCGGTGGTCAAGCTATATCAACTGCTTATATTTTGGCAATTGGGGATTGGCTAAGGTTGTGCAGAGTAGCAGACAGGCTCGGGGTACAAAGGTCTGCCCTGGGTGAATTTCTTGTAGCTTTCGTCACCCAACTGATAGGCAACCTGCATCCAATTCATCATCGTCAGCGTGTGCTGCTTCGGCTTTGGCGGAGCAGGCTGACGCAGTCGCTTCAGCAACTCCGACTCGGCCGCGGCGAGATCATCGCTGAAGGTGAATTCGCTTGAAGGGCCGCAGTGGATCTCATATTCGGAGCAGCCACGCTTTATGCTGACCGAGACGCTGGCGCCAAGCTCAGGTGTATCGAGTACTTTTTCAAGTACTTGCTGGTAAGCTTCGCGGGCATTCTGCAGTCCATCCAGATGGAGCAGGACTCGGTAGGGACCGGCCTGATAGCGTGCATTCAGGCTGGCGCCGGCCTTGTAGGCATAGGGTAGGTCATGCGCGATCTTCTGGGTCGCAATCAGCTGTTCCAAGGTGGCTGGGCGTATCTGGACCTTGAAGCAGTGGCGGCAGCCTACCGGGACGGCCGCTCGACCATAGGCTTGACGGAACAGGAAGCCCAGGAGCTTCCTGCAGGGGAATGGTGTGCGGATGGGACCAACTACCCAGGCTTCATTCAATTGGACAGAGCGCGACAGTTCCCAAGTGTCATCTTCATGCAGAACTACATCGCCTCTTTCGCGTGCGATCAAGAGATTTTGCCCAATAGTGGACTTGCCCAATTTGAGGTTCAGAAAGTTCGTGCTCGTGATAGCCAAGTTAACTCGCTCCGCATCGTTTGCCGGGTGACAGTTTCCTTGTCATAGAGATTACGGTAAAGCGAAATGAGGAGTCTTTGGTTGTTCCACGAATGGCTGCGTTTCATGGTGCAGGTTTTGCGCGGCGGCGAGCGACGGAGATCCGCACTCCTGATACGACGGCGTCCACAAGGCTTGTTTCAGCCATATGGCACGACGCGAGAAGATCGCTATCCCGAGCTGTTCCAGTCGATCCATCAGGTTCTGGCAGACACTGCGCAAACGCGCCTCTTGTCGTTCGGCTGCTCTACGGGCGAGGAAGTGTTCAGCCTGGCTCGCTACTTTCGGCATGCCCACATCCGTGGTGTGGATATCGACGCGGGCCGTATTGGTCGGTGCCGGGCGCGATGGCAGCGTGAAGGACGAGAGCCCCGCCTGAGCTTCGCCTGTGCGGGTGATGTGGCGCTGGAGCCGACCGCCAGCTATGACCTGGTGATGGCGATGGCCGTCTTCCGTCATGGCGCGTTAGGGGAGAGCCCCACTGACTGTTCTGCCTGGATTCGCTTCAGCGACTTTGATCGGGTGCTTGGCGACCTGGCCAGGGTGCTCAAGCCGGGTGGTTTGCTGGTGATCCGCCATGCCAACTTCCGTTTCGGCGACACAAGCGTGGCGGGCCTGTTTGAGTGCTTGCGCGGCGAGGCGGCGCTGGGTTCGCCGATCTACGGACGAGACGACCGCCTGCTGCCCGGTGTACCGGGGGATGACGGTATCTACCGCAAGCGGCCAGCGGCCTTTGCCTCATCGAACATGGCGCGATAGCGCTTATCCGCAGCCTTGAACTGCCGGGTTCTCCGCTGGAGTCCTCTGGCGCTATGCCCGGCCTGTGCCGAAGTCGTCCAGCAATATCTGCAAAATTCGTTGCCCGGCCAGACCGTCGCCAAATGGATTGTTCCAGGTAACGCTTGAATGGCGCAGCTCATCTGCCGCCTCGATCAGACTGTTCTCCGTCACCACGGGCGCCAGCCTGGCGCCTCCGCTGTCCAGGCTTTCCGGTCGCTCGGTATTGGCTCGCAGCACCAGGCAGCGGCGCTGCAGCACGCAGGCCTCTTCTTGCAGGCCGCCACTGTCGGTCAGTAGCAGATCGGCGCCTTGTAGCAAGGCCAGCATGTCGATATAGCCAAGGGGATCTGTGGTCTTTATATGCGACGAGCTGTCGATGATTTTCCAGTGTTCCAGGCCCAGCCGTGGGTGGACGGGGAAAATCACCGGCCTGTTGCGCGCTTCAGCCAGGCGCTGCACGGCTTCGATCAGTTTGGCGAAGTGCGAGGTGTCGTCGGTATTGGAAGGCCGGTGACAGGTCAGCAGCAGGTAGCCTTCGGCTTGCACCCCCAGGCTCTCCAGGATTCCCGAGCGTGCCCGGGAGGTGTGCGCATAGCGCAGAGTGGCATCGTTGCCGGTGTTGCCTGTGACATGCACATTGGCGCCGTGGATGCCCTCACTGGCGAGTAGCTCGACTTGCAGTGTCGAGGGGCAAAACCAGAAGCTGGACATGTGGTCCAGCTGGATCCGATTGGTTTCTTCCGGCATGGACTTGTCGAAACTGCGTAAACCAGCCTCGACATGGGCAATCGGGATATCGGCCTTGCGCGCAGCGAGCCCTCCGGCCAACGAACTGTTGGTGTCGCCCTGGACTATCACATAGTCCGGCTTCACGGCCCGCAATACCGGTTCGATCCCCATGACCATGCGCGCCACTTGCAAGCCAGCGACATCAGACCCAACCCCTAGATTGAAATGCGCGAGTGGCAGTTCGAGTTCTTCGAAGAACAGCCTGTCCATGGTCGCGGTGTAGTGCTGGTTGGTGTGGATCAACGTATAGCGGATACCGCGCTGGAGGCAGGCACAAATCATCGAGGAAAGCTTGATGATTTCGGGGCGCGTGCCTAATACAAACGCTAGATGCATGAGTGGGACCGCTCTGCAAAGTCGATAGCCGGATCGGGCTCGGGCGAACAAATGAAGTCTGTGAGCGCGCCGTCGGCCATGAGCACGTTACGGTCGGTATGGCGCAGAGCGGTGAGGCGATGTGTGATCAGCACCACGGCAAGCTCGGGCCTGGCGGCACGCAGTGCTTGCAGAAAGCGGCTCTCGCTCAGTTGATCCAGTGCTGCCGTGGCCTCGTCCAGAACCAGCATCACCCGGGCATGGGCAACCGCGCGAGCAAGCCCGATGCGTTGCCGCTCGCCGCTTGATAGCTGTTGCTCGAACGCCTCCATTGGAGTGTCCAGGCCTTGGGGAAGGCGGTTCAGCAGGGTGTCGACACCGGCAATGGTCAGTGCCTCGCTGAGCACCGAATCGGCACCGCCGCCCATAAAGGCCACGTTGTCGCGCAGCGTGCCTGGAATCAGCGTGGTGCCAGAGGCGGCATAACCGATGGTCCGGCGCTCGGCTGGTAGGTCGAGCCATTGTAGCGAGCCGTGGCTGGGCTGCAGTTCACCGATCAGGACATCCACCAATGTCGATTTGCCCACGCCCGATTCGCCGACCAGGCCCAGCCACTCCCCTTGGTCGATGCTCAGGTTCAGGTTGTGGATAACCGCCTGGCTGGCCTGGGGGTAACGGTACTCCAGGGCCTTGCACAGCAGCACCGGCTGGAGCGGGGCGCAAGCCGGTGCCGCGTGCTGCTGGGCGGCCGTTGGAGCTGTTCGGGAAGGCGAGTCGGGCGAGGTCAACTCCTCAAAATACGGGCGTGACAAGCGCAGCGTCTGCAGGCTGAACAGCACACGCCGAAAACCTGGCAGCAAACGCAAGCCCACGGCTGAAAACAAGGCCATTGCGTGCAGGTCCGTTTGCCCGCTTCCCTGGCTGGCCACCAGTACGCACAGCACCAGCATCATCAGGAAAAACAGCTCCATGATGGGGGACTGGACCTCCATCAGCGTGCGTTCGCGGGCCGTGGCGCGGGCGAAGCGCTTGGCCACCGGGTAATAGCGTTCCAGCACCGCCTGAACACGGCCATACAGGTGTATTTCGCGCAGGCAGGCCATGCTGTCGGCGACCCAACGCTGCATCAGCACCTGACTTTCGCCTCTGCGCGTTTCCCTGATGTCGTTGAGCACCACCGACAGGGCACCGCCAACACCGGCGGCCAGCAGCAATGCACCGAGCAGCATGGCTGTCGCCAGAGGCTCCAGGACCAGCAACACGCAGAGCAGGAGAGCGACCACCAACATTTCGGTGAGCAGCTCAAGGCTGGGCAAGAGGGTGCCTATGACAATTCTGGGCGCCATGTAGTTGACGGCCACATTGCTGCCCTGCGCCGTTGTGTTTGAGAGCTGCGCGACGGGGCGGGTCAGTTCGTGCTGGAAAATGCTCAATGAGATCATCAGCGTCCAGGCGTCGATCAGCCGGCTGCGCGCGGCAGACAGCAGCGGCGCCAGCACGCCCTTGCCCAACACCAGGGCCACCACCAGCAGCGGCAGCGCGGATACGCCGCTACCGGCAAACGCTGACCACTGCGTCTCGAGCTGCGCATACCAGCCGGAGGACGTGCGTCCCGTCGGTAGCAGCGAGCCCAACAGGATCGCCACCAGCAACGCACAGAACGTATCGACGGCGGCCTTGCCCAGCAGCAGCGCCAGCATCGACACAATGCTGGACGTGCTGGCGCCACAGCGTCTGACAAAGGCCAGTGCCCGTGGTGGAAGGTCGAACAGTGCAAAGGGCTTCACAAGTTTCATGGGCTGACGGCAATCAAGGATTTGGGCAAGCCCAGGATTCGTTCACGGATGATGCGGGCACTGGGAAACAAAGCCTGCATCTGTCGTCGGGTCAGCAGGCGGGCGCTGTCGACAATGAGCTCGGCGTGCTCGTGGTTCGCGGCGCGGTGCCAGTGCCCCAGTGCGACGTGGCGTACCAGCCCGACCCTGAGGCGACGCGGCAGCCAGTGAAAAAATGGCGTCATGCAGTGCGGTTCCAGGGGGCACCAGAAATCCGGTGTTTGGACAAAGTAGCGTTCGGCGACGCGCACCAGCTCCCGGGCAAAACGTTCGACACGCTGCGGACTGCCCACATGCTCGATCACGGAGTTGGAGTGCACGATGTGGAAGGCGCCGCTCTCGAACTGGCTCAGGTCACAGCCATCGGCGCACAATGCGCTGAATGGAGGCCGAGGAGGCTGGCTGACAGGCGTTGTGTTGAGCAGCGTGATGGACACGCGGCGTGAGGCCAGGTAGGTCGCCGGCAGGATGTTCCAATAGCGCTGGGTGCCACCGACATCCAGCAGGTTGACATGGCCGTGGCGGGCGTAGGCTTGCTCGATCATGTCCCGCAGTGGCCCGATACGCCGGCTACGCAGCCGCGTACCGAGCGCGCGCGGGTCGTCGTAGTCGGTCAAATGGCGCGCCAGGCTTTTCATCCAGCCGGTAGACCGCGAGCGCCGCGCGGCCTGCTGGTAGAAGTCCACCAGCTCGGCGGCTTTGCGTTGCCAGGTGAAGCCCTGGCGAACGGCCTCTACCACGCTGGCCGGTACGTGGCTCTGCGCGCACTGAGCGGCGCACCTGCCCAGGGCCGGGATGTCGCCCATGGCGAACACGCCGTTCCAACCGACGACATCGGTGATGGCGCGGCACCCCTCGATATCCGAGCAGACGATGGGCACACCGGCCAGCAATGCCTCAAGGATGACCGTCGGCATGCCTTCGCGCTCGGAGGCCAGCACCATCGCCTTGCAACCGGCCATCATCTGTTGGGTAACGGCATCGTCCTGCCAGCCATGAAAGCGCACACGCGAGGACAGGCCCCATTGTGCCGCCAAGGTTTCCAGGCGCGCGCGGTCATTGCCTTGACCGACGATGTGCAGAACGGCCTTGCTCAGGGGGGGCGTTTGCAGCGCAGCAATCACATCTTCGAGGCGCTTGACTGGATCCAGGCGCCCGATGGACAGCAAGGCCGGCGCGCCCTCCAGCGGCACCGGGTTGGCGACGACAGGCTGGCGGTGATCATCGATACAGTTGGGAACGATCAGCACCCGCGTGGGCTGCAAGCCGCGTCGGGCAAGGTCGGCCTCCCAGCCCTTGTGCAGCAGCACCACCGCGCTGGCGGCGCGGACCATCAGGCGCTCGACGCTGCTGTCCCACAGGCGCTTGAGCAGACGCTGCCACCTGGAGCCCGTGTCGTAGTAACAGTGCGGGGTGTACACCAGCGGCCGGCCACGGACGACGGCCAGCAGGGCGGCGAATGCGGCAATTGGGGTACGGGCGCCATGCACATGCACGAGGTCGTGCTCGGCCAGGGCGGACCAGAGGCTTCGATAACCGCCCTGGCGAACGTCGAGCCCGCCGCCGGCCACATCGACCCGTGGGGCAAGGATGGTGATGCGCGCGCTGTCATCGGCCTGGATCGCCGTCGCCAGCCCCTGGATATGACGGGCCACGCCGCTGGACAGGGGTTCAAACTCCTTGCTGACATGCAGTACCCGTACGGTCATGCCACGGACTCCAGCGTTGCCGGCTGCTCAAACCGTTGCAGCAAGCCGGCAAGCCCGCTGGTTTGCCTGGCAAAGTGGCTGCGCAACCATTGGGCCTGGGCCTGTCCGGTGGCCTGGCGAAAGGCCGGGTCATCACGCAGGCGCTGGTAGAGGCTGGCCACTTGCATGGCTGTCGCGGCCTGCAAAGGCGCCGCCATTGCCTGGCGTACCGCCCGATTTCCCGGCAATTCCAGCTGCAACGCCACCACCCAATGCCCGGCCAGTGCGGCCTCCAGCATGGCAGTGGAGCAGTAGCCCACCACCAGTTGCGGTAAGGCGGCCCGGGGTTGCAGCTCCGGGTGCGGTGGGCGGCGAGTGGCGCGTGCGGCAGCACCGCTATAGGGCTGATGTTCCTGGGGGTGCAGCAGAATGCGGGCATCCGGGGCGATTTGCAGTAGCGCATGGGCAAAGGTCGCCAGGGCTTCGCCAATGCCCTCACCCAGTATCCGGGCATGGGTTTGCGAGAGCAGGGCAATGCCTTCGGGGGCGCGCGTAGCCTGCTCCGTCCGCTCACCCCGGCCCAATGCGTCCTCTACTAACTGCGCGTTCGGGGTGCCATTGGCCTCGAACACCTGACGGCTGGCGTCTCCCCATACCAGGTAGCAGTCGGCCTGGGTCGGGAAGAACTCATCCGTGGCAATGCCGTGTTGCACACAGATGCTGGTCAGCCCCTGACCAATCGCGGCGCGGCTCATCAGATCGAAATCGTTGTGCAGCAGCACGACGCCACGGCTGCCTGCCAGGGTACGTCGCAAGCTGGCGGACCAGAGCACACGGCGGGCCAGGCAACTGGCAAGCAGCAGCGGCTGCGCTTGCCTCAGCGTGGCGATGAACACGCGCAAGGCCGAGCGCCAAGCTTGCAAGCCGGGGCGTGCGGGTCGGATGCAGGGTAGGGCGGGGGAGATATCATCCATGGCCAAGCGTGGGTGCAACAGCACCAGCGGCGCGTAGCCTGCCGCTGCCAGGGCGGGCAGTGTCCGCTGCAGGGTGCTCCAGCCACTCGCCCCTGCCAGAGTGGTCAACAGGATGGCTTGCTTGTGCCCCTGCGCACTGAGGCCGGCGCTGGTGCACCTGAGCAATAGCCAGGAATCACGCAGCAGGGCTGCCAGGGCACGAACCCCGGCCGCAACCTGGCTTCTTCCTGCGTGCAGGTAGAACAGTTCATGGCGAACATCTGCCGCATCCGAGCCAAACTGCTGACGCATGTATTCAACGTACTCCATGGAAGAATCTCGTAGCCAGTCGGATAACTTCATGGGGTAATATCCGATTTATCTGATGCTCGCCACGCTACAGCTAGGCGGCTGAGTTGCCAACTACCTCAGCCGCTTGAGTAGTGCACTGGATATATGCCCGTTATGGCCTTACCTCATGCTCATTTAACTGCCAGTGCCGCCGGGCAGAACGCCGATGACATTCATGGCGATGGCGCCGAACTGCTGCTGGCAACCTTGTTCTTGATGGGGTTCGAGCAGCCGTTCACTGCTCCCGCCGTACCCGCCCTTTGCCAGTTCATCCGCCACCATGGGGTGGCGGGCCTGTTGCAGTCCGACAGGGTGCAAAGTGTGCCCCCCGTTTGCATGGCAGCGTTGAATGTCGAACGCCAGCGTATTGCCATACGGGCCCTGGCGCTGGGGGCCGGGCTCAAGCGTCTGGTCGCGGCATTTGCCGCGCGAGGCCTGCAGCCGCTGGCACTCAAAGGGCCGGCACTGGCGGTCCAGGCCTACGGCAATCTCGGCGCACGGGGCGGTGTGGATCTGGATGTGCTGCTGCCGGCCGAGCAGTGGCCCGAGGCCCTGGGTGTATTGCGGGACATGGGCTATCACATGGCCCCTGGCCAACAGTGGCCCCTGCCCGATGCCACCCATGAACTGGTGCTGGTGCACGAGCAGCAGCCGCGCATCGAACTGCACCGCCGCCTTCTGCGTCACCAGCATTTGCTTCACGCCCCGCAGCGATTAACCCAGGTGCTCGACCTGCAAGGCACCGACGTCACCTGCCTGGCACCGGCCTATGCGCTGCCGTATTTGCTTGCCCACGCCAACCAGCACTGTTTTCGCCGCTTGATCTGGCTGATGGATATATACGCACTGTTGTTGCGCGCCGACCTGGACCTTGAGCTACTCGCCAGCCAGGTGAAGCGCAGCGGCACCTGCGCGATGCTGGATACCTGCCTCAGCCTGCTGACCCTGCTGTTCGACCTGCAGGTTCCGGCGCCTCTGCAGCAGGTGCGCCGGCCTTGCCGGGCAAGCAGGGAGATGGTCGAGCTGGCACTGGAAGCGCTGCGCAGGTCACTGAGCGATGACCAGGTGGCGACGGCTCAGGGCCTGTTCAAGCGCGTGAGCCTGGACATCGCCTTGCAGGACACGCTGCCGGCCCGTTGGCAGGCGCTGTCGGGCTGGTTGAGCCCAACGGCAAAGGACCAACAGTGGCTGGCACTGCCACGCGGGCTGAGCTTTTTCTATCCGTTCGTGCGTCTTTTCCGGCTGGCATTGCGCCGGCGGGGGCACGAAGTTTGATTTCTGCCATCCCGCTTTCGCGTTTATTGGCTCGGGGCCTGAGCGTTGTCGCCAGCGCTTTGTTGGCAGGCTGGGTCGTTGATTCCGAGGGGGGCTGGCCAGGCACCTGGGGCCTGGCAATAGTGGCTGGGCTGCCGTTCATGGGGCTGGACTGGGTGCTGATACGCCCCCACCATCGCCTGGCCGACCGCCTGGCAACGGGCGTGGGGCAACTGCTTCTGGGGCTTGGCGTGCTGGCGTGTCTGGCGGCGCTGTTCGGCTATTCATTATCGGTGTCGTGGTCGCTGGGCTGGCTGCTGTTGGCCATTGTCATGCTTGCCTTACTCGAGGTGGGCAATGATCGTGTCGCAGCCTGGCGTCCCGGCATGCCCAAGGTCTTGCTGGCAGGCGCTTGCCCACATGTCAGCCCGTTCACTGAACAGCTTGGGCAGGCTGCCGTTCGCTTGTCGCGCGAAGACGTCCTGGGCTTGCTGACGCAGCAGCCAACCCGACAGCCGTTAGAGCGAGTGGTGATTTTCGATACTTGCCTGCACGCAACGCCGCTCCAGGGCGTGCAACGTGGGTGCCCCACGCCGCCCATGCAGGATGTGCATGTTTTTTCGCCAGGCGCTGCGGCGGCCAAGCGCCTGTTCGATCTATTTGGCTCGGCCCTGCTGCTCTGCGGCTGTGCGCCGCTGCTGGTGGTGATCGCGCTGATCGTTCGCCTGCAGGACGGCGGGCCGGCGCTGTTTCGTCAGCAGCGCCTCGGCTTGCAGGGGTCGATCATTACCGTGCTGAAGTTCCGCAGCATGCGTGTGGCTGCCGGTAGTGACCTGCTGGCGCCACAGGCGTGCCGCGATGACCCGCGTATCACGCCGCTCGGCAAGTGGATGCGTCACTGGGGGATTGATGAACTCCCACAGCTGATCAATGTGTTGCGCGGTGATATGTCCTTGGTCGGCCCTCGGCCCCACGCGGTCGCTCATGACCTGCATTACGGCGCCAAGGTTTGTGGTTACACCGCGCGGCAGGCCGCCAGGCCCGGTATCACTGGGCTTGCCCAGATTCGTGGGCGGCGAGGGGAAACCCGCGCCGTATCCGACATGGTTTCACGGGTGCGCGATGACCTGGAATACATTAGGCGCCAGTCGCTTTGGCTGGATCTGTTTATCCTGCTAGCCACACCGATGGCGCTACTGCGCAGCGGTCATGGGCGCAGTGCGCCGGAACGTGTAACGGTTTCGACCCCCTCTAGAGACGAGCAAGCCGCCACGCCAGCCGCGGATAGCCGTTACGCAGACTCAGAGGCCGAATCTGTTTGAGGATGTGAGCGCGGATGTTGCCCGCTGATGGTGGCGGCGCCGCGACGGCAGGTGTCGCCGGAGCGCTGAGCCGTGCATACACGCGCAGATTGCCTTCGTAGATTCCATGAGTTTCCTGGCGCCAGTGGTGTGCATAAAACCCATTGGCGTTCAACAACGTCTCAAGGGTTTGCGCAGAGAAATAGCTGCGGTGCGAAACATGCACCTGCGACAGGCCAAGCTCGGGCCAGTCAGCCTCGATATCCGGAACCTCGATCACCAGCCAGCCCTGCGGGTCCATCAGCTTGGCTATCCGAGCCAGTGCTTTGCCCGGTTCCTGGAGATGCTCCAGAACATGGAACAATGTCACCAGTCGAGGCGCGAAAGGCATTTGCGTCTGTTCGTCGAGCTCCTCTGGGCGAACGTGTTCGCCCAAGCCCAGCACCTGTACCGCATGATCGCGCTGAGGGCCGCCTGGCTCCAGGCCCATGTAGTGTTCACAGCCGTGGGCGCGACAGGCATCCAGGAAAAAACCCAGGCCGGCACCGATATCCAGTACCGATTGGCATTGACCAACAACGGCGCTGATCTCGCTAAACCGATAGCCTGCGATCAGCCGATAGTTCCACATCGCTTTGCTGGCGGGTGGTTGTCGCATCAGACGGGGATAGAGCTGGCCGTAGAAGCGCGCTTGGGTTTCGTCCTTCATCCCCCGCGCCAGATAAACCAGGCTGCAATGTCGGCAGATCGACAGATTGACTCGCAGAAAATAACGGTCATATCGCCAGATAAGCTTTGGATCGTATTGCCCGCAGCCAGGGCAGGGAAGTTCGACGAGATGCCGGTTGATCTGGCGAAGCTGATTGAGCAGAGAAAATGCCATCTATGCCTGTTCCCGCGTTGAGTCGAAGGAGTCCGTAAAAGAGGCAGCACTCTAGCAGTCTGCAAGACAATGGGTAACGACCTGTCTCTCTTCTTCGGTTGTATCAAACACCGCCAGCGCATTGCAGCGGCCTGGGCGCTGTGTCAAATTCTCGCACTTTGCCCCGTGACTAGCAGACCGCCTGCATGTTTGTGCAGGCAGGCCCATCAGGTTGGAATGATGCATACAACGCCCACAGCAAGACCTATCGGGCCTTACGACGAAATTTCGCTGGCGGAGCTGGCGCTGCGAGCCCTGAAGTTCTATCAGCGGTTTGGCCGCTTGCTGCTGCTTTTGGCGCTGCTGGCAGCGTTTGCCGTGGCTGCCTGGGTAGGCAGTCGCCCGCTGTATAGCGTGTCCGCGCTGCTCGAGGTGCCGAAGGTAACGCTTGAAGAATGGCGGCAGGCGCAGTCGTTTCTCTGGGACAAGCGCTGGGTCGATCACGCCTTCGGCGACGACCAGCAAGACGTCGTCCCCAAGCGCCTGCAGTTGCGCAACCGCGCGCTCAATCCCGAGTACTGGGCCCAGACCGTGCGCTATCGCTCCTCTCTCAATCGGGACGACGCCCGGGATATTCCTGTTGCGCAAATCCAGAGCAGCACGGGGCTTGGCTTGGAGTTCGCCCTGCGGGTGCCCGACGAGGAGCAGGCCAGCCTGACCATCAATGCCATCGCTCGACAAGTACGCGAAGCCTTTCTGGCCAACAGCCTGATCGACTTGGTGAGGACCAGCCAGGCAGCTCTCGATCATCGTCCGCAACTCAAGCTGGATGTGCTCAAGGCCGAGTTCGAGATTGAACAGAACCGCCAGCGCATCGCTGACATGCGTCAGTTGCTGGAGCGCTATCCGGATCTGCGCCATCTGCAAACCAGCACCCTGTTTTCGGTCAGCGACGGTGGTGGCAAATACCTGTCGCCCTTGCCGCAGATCGTGGCCCTGGAAAGCACGGTTTCCGAACTGCAGGCTAAGGCGCGGGCGGCCCAGCGTGAACTGGACAAGCTCGACTGGACCGAGCGACTGCTGGCTGGCATGGACGAAACGATCCGCAACGCGACCTCGGGGCAGGTCATTCTCGACAAGCTCAAGGGCAACCGCGAAAAGTTGCTTGCCAACGCCGCACCAATGGACGCCAGCGCTCGGGAAGCCGCCGAGGACATCAACCTCAAACTCACCCAGGCCGAGTCCCGCCAGCAAGCCATCGGCATCAAGACACGTTCGGCGATTTCCACGGCGCCAGTGTCGATGCGTAACCCACTGATAATGGGCGTCGCGGCATTCCTACTGGTGTTCGTGGCGCTGTCCATCCTACTGGCGCTTTACGTGGCGCTGCATAAGGAGCGCGCTGTGCTGCTGTGGTTGCCACGCCCGATCCGCAGCCGGCTGATTGTGGAGCCAAGGCCGTGATGCGCCTGCTGGTGACCGGCGGCGCCGGTATGTTGGGGCGTCGTGTCGTTCGGCAATGGCGCGCTGCCGGTGGTGAAGTGGCGGTGCTGGATAATCTCTCCAGCGGCCTTTCGATGCCGCCTGAGGCCAGTTTGGCGGTCCAGGGTGACCTTCGCGATGCCCAGGTACTGGCCGACCTGCTGGCATCCTGGCGCCCCGATGCCATCCTGCACCTGGCGGCGGTGCACCACATTCCCACCTGCGAGAATCAGCGTGCCCATTGCCTGGAGGTCAACGTGGTAGGCACCGAAAGGCTGCTGGCCGCTGCCGAAGTGGCGCAGGTAAGCCGCGTGGTGATTGCCTCGAGTGGGGCGGTCTACGCGTGGCGGGAAGGGCCGCTGTCGGAGCTGTCCAGCCCCTTGGCAGCCTGTGACAACTATGCCTTGTCCAAGCACTGCAACGAGCAACAGTTGCAGTTCTGGAGCGGACGCGGTGGGCATATCGGCCGGGTGGCGCGGATTTTCAACGCGGTGGGCCATGATGACCCCAATGCTCATCTGATCCCCGATGTGCTCAAGCAATTGCGCCAATCGAGCGATGGCTGCATACGCCTGGGCAACCTGACGCCCCGACGCGACTACCTGCATGCCGATGACATCGCTCGCGGCCTGATCGCCATGCTGAACGATCCGCGTACAGACGTGTCATTCGACGTGTTCAATCTGTGCTCCGGGGTGGAGCATTCCGTCGAGCAGCTGGTACAGCAACTCGGTGACATCGTCGGCGTGCAGGTCAAGGTAGGCGTTGACCCGGCCCGGCAACGGCGGGTCGATCGCCCCAGTCAGTTGGGCGACCCTCGCCGCACCCTGGAGTTGCTGGGCTGGCAGCCCCGCCTGGCGTTTGCCGAGGCCCTGCGTCTGGTCGTGTTTCCGGACCAGGTGCGGTAAGCGTGGGGCCGACGCGACCGCGCTCGTCCTTTTCTCCCGAGCGACAGGGGCCCGCAGTTAACGGCGGGTCGCTCAGCCAATCGTTGGTGCTGGCGGCGGTGACCTTTGCCATCGGTCAACTGGCCAACCTGACGTTCCAGATCGTTCTCTTGAAGTCGCTGGGAGCGACCACCTACGCAGTGGTCGGCCTGGCGCACCTGCTACTGCTGACCCTGATCTTTCTGGCCGACCTGGGCTACGCCTCGTTGTTCCTGCGAGAAGACCGCCATGCCAGCCATTGGCTGGTGACCTGGCGTTGCGCGCTCGGGCAGCGGTTGCTCGCGACCCTGGTGCTGATGAGCCTGGCCTTGACTGGCTGGATGTTCTACAGCGATGACCAGGCCGGGCGGCAATACCTGTTCAGCGCCGCCCCCGCCAGTCTGTTTGCGTTGTTCAATTTTTCCGCGCCGCTGATCGCGGCCGGCCAGCGCCTGCGCGGGCTGGTGGCGGCGCAGATCGCCTGGCCGGCCGGGTTGCTGCTGTGGTGGCCGGTCAGCGTCGGCCTGCCCCTGTCAGCGGCTGCCAGCGCAGGGCTGGCGGTGAGCCTGGGGTATCTCACCCAGGCCATCGTCAATTTCGCCATGAGCGGTCAGCGGCTGCTGTGGTTGCCATTGTTGGGCAAAGGCCAGTTGAGGGCGGCGCTGCACCTGTGTGCATTAAGCGTGTCCGGAACCTTGCATGACCGGCTCACGCCTTTTCTGCTGGCGCCCCTGGTACCCGGGTTCATGCCGGTCTTTCTGCTGCTGAACCATGTCTTGAGTGGCCTTTCTGGCGTACAGGGCCAGTTATCCCGCCTGTTGCTGGGCCAGGCCAGCAGCGCGGGTGGTCGCCAGCGGATCGTGGCGGTGGCTTCGTGGCTGGCTTGGGCGACCGTCAACGTGCTGTTGCTGGGCACACTGGCGCAATGTCTGGATCTGCCGATCGAGTCGCGTCAGTGGCTGGCGTTGGCAGGCTTGGTGGTGTTGGCCTGGGGCTTTTCCGCCTCCAGCGGTTTTCTCGTGCTGCTGCTGATTGGCGAGCGTCGCGAAGGGCAGTTTGTGCGGCCGTTCCTCCTGGGGCTCGGTGCCAGCGCGGTGCTGCAGCTCATGGCTGCCTGGAGCGACGCGCCAGCATCCGTGTTGTGGGCCAGGGTTGTGGGGATGTTGTTGGTAATGAGCGTATTGCTGGTCATGCTCAGGCTGCGCCCCGGGCGCTGGGGCCTGCTCGCTTTGTCGGGTGCGTTGGTAACCTGCGCGACGGCGCAAACGAGCTGGGTCACTGGCCTGGCCATCATGCTGGCGGTCCCGGCCTTGATCGGTTTGCTGGGCCGGCGCCCTTGCTATCTCGAACTACGTCGTACAGGGGTGATGGATGAACAGGCATGAGTACCGGCCATGTGCGGGCTGATCGCCGTACGCGCGCTGAGCGCGGCAGCCGACCTGCAGCAACGGGCGAGTCGGGCATTGGCCAGCCTGGCCCGTCGCGGCCCCGATGCCGAGGGGCTGCTGATGGTCGAGACGGCGCCACCGACGCTGCTCGGGCACCGCCGCCTGGCCATCCTCGATACCAGCAGCGCCGCCGAGCAGCCGATGCGGTGCCCGATTACTGGCACGGCGTTGGTGTTCAACGGCGCCATCTACAACTTTGTCGAGCTGCGTGATGAGCTGCGTGCGCTTGGCTGTGTCTTCGTGACTGATGGTGATACCGAGGTGCTGCTGCACGGCTGGCGTGTCTGGGGCGAGGGGATTTTCTCCCGCTGCAACGGCATGTGGGCCGTGGTGGTCTGGGATGCGCCCAGTGGCGACCTGGTGTATAGCCGTGACCGGCTGGGGGTAAAACCCCTGTACCTGCATCACGACGGTCAGCAGATGGTGCTGGCCAGTGAGGTCAGCGCCATTGCCCAGATGCTCGGCGGTTATCCAGCCCCGAATCCTGAAAAGTTGTTCGACTTCCTGATCACGGGCTTTTCCGAACAGGGCACGGCCACCTTCTTCCAGGGGGTGCGTGCCGTTCCTCCTGGCGTGGTCGGGCGCATGAGCCGAACCGGCCGATTCAGTCAGGCGCCCTATCACCAGTGGCCCGAACCCGGCAGTGCCGAGCCGCTGTCCAGCCTGGAGCTGCGAGGGCTGGTGGAGGACGCGGTGCACTTGCGTCTGCAGGCGGACGTGCCGGTGGCCAGCCTGCTGTCCGGCGGGCTGGACAGTTCCATCATCACCCAGGTGGCGCTCAACGCCAGCCAGCAGCCCCGTCAGCGGCTCGATGCGGCATTCACCTACGGCTACCGCGATGCCGAACAGGTCGGGTTCGACGAGTCGGCGCGAGCCGCGCTGTTCATGGCCGAAGGTGGCCATGGCGACCGGCATCACGTGCTGCGCTTTGCCCCCATCCCATCGGCGGATGAGCTGATGAGCCTGATCAGGGTGCAAGGTGAGCCCTTCAGTACGCTCTCGGTGCTGGCCAGTTTCAGAACCTACCGGGCCATCGCCGAACAGGGATTCAAGGTGGTGCTCTCCGGCGAAGGGGCCGATGAGCTGTTCGGTGGATACTCGGCCCGTTATCACTCCCTGGCTGCCCGGGATGCGCTGTGGTCCGGGCACCTGATGCAGGTGGTCCAGCGCTTGAGACTGCGCACGTTTCCCGTCAGTTCGCTGTTCAACCGCCTGGTCTGGGACCTGCCGCTGGCGCTGTTAGGGCCGCTGTTGCGCCGCCATCGTCCCAGTGTCGGGGTGATGAGCGCCGGTTTGTGGGAGGCTCAGCAGCAGCGCCTGGCGCTAGTGCGCCAACGTATGTCCAGTCCTCTGGAACAGCGCATACGCGAGGACCAGCTGGATAATCTGTTGCCCATGACACTGCGTATGGCCGACCGCAACAGCATGAGTGCCGGCATCGAACTGCGTAGCCCATTCATGGACCATCGTCTGGTCGAGCGGGCGTTCCGTACGCCGGCCCTGGAGCGGATAGGGGCCGGGCTCTCCAAGTCCCTGCTGCGTGATGCGTTCAAGGGGATTTTGCCGAATCGGCTGGTGGCCACTCCGAAAAGTACCGGATTCGGCCATGCCGAACAGTTCCTGGTGCCGCAGTTGCCCTGGCGTGAGCTGCTGGCAGATCTGCCCCCGGAATTGAATGATTTTGTCGACCTGAACGCGCTGCGCCGGCACCTGGCCAGGCCGCAATGTCACAGCACGCTGTGGCTGGCACTGTCAGTAGCGCTCTGGTATCGGAGCATCTATGCCTGAACGCTTCCACGGCTGGGGCCTGGCGGCCGATACCGGCCAGTGCCGTGTGTGTGGCAGCAGCGTCGCACAGCGCTACTTCTGGCCGGAGGTCTATGCCCATTCCGGACAGGCCCTCATGCGTTGTGGCCATTGCGCCACGGTGTACCTGGCCCCCGGTTTCAGCGCGGCCGGGCTGCAGCGTTTTTATACCGGCCCGTATCGCCGCCTGTTTCCTGCTGAAGTCCCTTGGCGCAGCACGGCGCGTTTTTTTGCCTGGCGCGGCGATGCCGACGTGGCGCGCAAACGGTTTGCGCTGATCGACGCGAACCTGCCGCCGCAAGGGCAACTGTTCGAAATGGGCGCAGGTTTCGGCGCCTTTCTCGGGCAGGCCGCGCAGCAACGGGCCGATCTGCAGTTGAGCGCCAGCGAACCGGACATTGCGCAACGTCAGGCCCTGCTCGGGCAGGCATCGGTGCGCTTTGTCGAGAGCCTGGCAACCCTGCCGGAACAGAGCCTGGATGCGGTGGTGGCGTTCCATGTGCTCGAACATCTGATCGACCCCCGCGACTTCCTTGAGCAGGCCGTGCAAAAACTGCGCGATGGAGGGCGCCTGTGGCTGGAGGTGCCGGATCTGATGAGCGACTGGCAGACCCGGCTGTTCGTCCATCCGGCACACCTGAGTTACTTCTGCGCCGACAGCCTGCGGCGCCTGGCCGAAGCGGCCGGTCTGCAGGTGTTGTACTGCGGCGCCCATCCGGTCGGTGCGCTGGCGGGGACGCTGTGGTTGGAGGCGTTGCGCCCGACGACGCCGGTCAGCCAGCCTGTGGCGCCGGCGGCGCAACAGCAGGTGGAGGCTGTCGATCAGTGGATTTCACGGGTCGGCTGGGGGTACAGGGACCGGATCAAGGCGCTGCTCAAAGCCATGGCCATGCGTGTGTTGGGGCCGGGCTTGCTAGGCGAGTGGCAGCGCTGGCGGCAGTATCGTCGTCACTGTGCAGAGCAGGTGCGGCGATGAGGTTCAGGATTGTGTTGCTGATCATCCTCTGGGTGCACCTGGGCGACCTGGGCAGTGCCTGGCTGTATGGCGACGGTGCCTGGCCGGGCGTGGGGTTGCTGCGCAACCTGCGTGATGGATTGGTGGTGGTGCTTGCCGCTTGCTGTCTACTCAGCACTCGTTTGCCGAGCCGTCTGTTGCTGCCGCTGGTGGCCTACAGTGCCCTGGCGCTGTGCTACCTGCTGGTCAACCGGGCGAGCATGACGCCGAGCATCCTGCTGGGTTCTTACGGCACGCTGATGATTCCCGTGCTGTTCTTTCTGCTGGGTTTCTACTGCGTGCGCCGCCCTGAACAGCTGCGCAGCTGCGTCGCCTTGCTGGTGCTGCTGGGTATTGCCAGCACATTGTTTGGCGCCTGGGAGCAGCAGCACACGACGTTTTGGACCGAGACCCTTGGCTATCCGCGTTACATGCGCGATATCAAGGGCATGATGTTGGGCGCCAATTGGGAAAGCGGCTTGCCATGGAACTTCTACGGCGGCGTCGACCTGCAACGGCGGGCGGCGGGTCTGCTGGCGTCCCCCCTGGCGCAGGGCATGTTCCTGGCGATCGTGGCAGTGGCTGCCATCGCCTGGTCGGAGCGACGTGCTGGCTACTTCAGCCTGCTGCTCAGTGGTTTGCTGTTCGTGGGAATCTGGATGTCGGGAACGCGCGGCGCCATGCTCGCCGGCAGCCTGGCGCTGATCGGTTACCTGGCCACGGGGACCTCGCTGTTTCGTTACCGCGCCATACGCTGGTTGGTGGCCGCTGGCGTCTGCGGGGGGATTGCGATGGTCTCCTACAGCATCGTGCAGATGAGCATCAATTTTCTCGATGGCTCAACCATCGGCCACTGGCAGGCGTTGCAGAAAAACCTGCTGGATCTGCCCAAGGTGCTGTTGTTGGGGGCCGGGCTCGGCGCCCAGGGCGCGCAGGCGGCCCAGCAGCAACAGACGTTGATCGGCGGTGGCGAAGGGGCAATCTTCAGTATTGCGTTCCAGTTGGGCCTGCCCGCTGCCCTGTTGTTTCTCTGGTTCTACCTGAACATGGCCCTGACTTTGTGGAACCGTTATCGCAGGCACCCTGAGCCCATGCTGCTGGCGATGTTCTGGTTGACGCTGGGCCTGGCCACCACCTTGATCAGTTCCGAGCACTTGCTCACCGTATCCGGCACGGGCGCCTTCTGGCTGCTTTGCGGAGCCACGCTACGCAGCACTTCGCCTACTCGTCACCACACAGAAGCCATCATCGATGAACCGCACTCTGGATAGCCGCCGTATTGAATTTCTGGGGTGTCCTCTGGACCTGCTCAGCTCGCAGGAGATGATCGAGCAGGCCCGGCACGCCATCACGGATGGCCGTCGCCTGCGCCTGGAGGGGCTCAACGTCGCCAAGCTGGTCGACGCGCGCGCCACCCCATTCCTGATGCGGGCGCTGCACGAGGCGGAGCTTGTCCACATCGATGGCGCGGGCATTGCCTTGGGACTCAAGGCACTGGGAATCGAGGCGCCAGCGCGCTGCGCGGGTATCGACCTGATGGGGCGACTGTGCGAAATGGCCGCCGAGAGCGGTGCTTCGGTGTACCTGCTTGGAGCGCGCCAGGAAGTGGTCGAGTCGACGTCAGAGTGTTTGCTGGCCCGCTACCCCGGCCTGCGCATTGCCGGCCTGCGCAATGGTTACTTCACGGCCAGCGAAGAAGCGAAGGTGATTGAGGATGTGCGCGCCAGCGGTGCGGATATCCTGTTTGTCGGCATCAGCTCACCCAAAAAGGAACTGCTGCTGCAAACCCATTGGGCGAACCTGGGCGTCCGGGTGGGCATGGGGGTGGGCGGCTCGTTCGACGTGCTCTCCGGTCAGTTGCCTCGGGCGCCGCGCTGGGTTCAGAAGATTGCCATGGAATGGTTGTTCCGCTTGGTGCTGGAGCCTCGTCGCCTGCTCTGGCGCTACGTGCGTAGCAACAGCATCTACTTACTGTTGCTGGCCGTTACCCGTATAAGGCTTGCGACGCGGGCCAAGGCCAGAACCCAGTGCTGAAAGCAGGAGCCGTCATGCTTCGTGAATCCTTGCGTACTCTGCTGTCCCGACCCGGTCTTGCTTTATTGGCCCTGGGCCTGTTCGTTCAACTGAGCGGTTTTCTATTCAATAACGATGGCAGTCGCCAGGCCACGCAGGTTTACCTGTTGCTGTTCGTACCGGCGCTGATTCTGCTGATCGCCGAGCGGTTTGCGCTCTCCTTGTGGCGCCAACCCAGTGCTCTGATACTGCTGGCCCTGCTGGGCTGGGTGGTGCTACGGAGCTGCTTTGACGATTCCTGGAAGGCGCCTGGCTACTTGCTGAGGGTGGCGCTGCTGATCTTGCTCTATGTGTTTGTAGTCGGTCATCTGGTCCGCAAGGGCGTGGTCGAAATCCCCCTGGCTCTCGCGGTGCTGCTCGCCTGCTGTTTTGCCTGGCTGACATTGATGGTTCAGTTTGTCGTTCTGGATAAGCCGCTGGCCTACGAGGTACTCAGAAGCACTGGTCGGCTGCAAGAGTTGGGCTGGCATGGTTTCGCAGATTTCTCATACCCCATCCCGGCTGGCCTTTACTACGGGATTTTCGCCGTGCTGCTGCTCAGCGTACTGGTGGAACGTGAACTCAAGGCTTGGGCCTGGCTGCCTGTACTGGTCGGTCTGGCAGGTTTGTTGGTGTATGTGCTGTTGACCTTCTCGCGTGGTGCCTGGTTCTCAACTCTGGCGGGCAGCCTGACCCTACTGCTGCTCAGTCCGCAACGGCGTGCGCGTGTCCTGCTGCTGATCGGTGCACTGTTGATACTGCTGATGATGGCGGTGTTCTGGTCGCGGGTTGAGCACGAATGGTTTCTGGGCGCCAGCCAGCGCGGTCCGATCTGGCTGAACTGGCTGGCCCGCCTGCCCGAGTTCTGGGCTCTGGGCAAGGGGGCCGGCGTCAGCTTGGTCTACCGCTATCCCTGGGGCGATATTGTGCATCACGCCCACAGTCTGTACTTGCAACTGTGGTTCGAGTACGGGATTGTCGGCTTTGTCTTGTTCGTGCTGTTGCTCGGCACCGCGCTCCTCAAGGCGTGGCGCTTGCGTGCCGATCCTGCAGCGCGCGTGGCCCTGGCGACTTTGGTGTTCGCCCTGGTGGCGATGGTCTCGGATATCTCCAGCGTGTTCACTCGGCCCAATTCTTATTGGGTTGTGCTGTGGTTGCCGATTGGGTTGATCGTGGGGCTGCGGCCACTGGTCGAGCCGTCCAAGACCCGGTAGCGATCAAAACCGAGGTTGCCGGTCACGCGCATGGGCGTGACCCTGCTATCGGAACTGCTGAGCCGCTCCACAGCGGGCGACCCACTGAACTTCCTGCGCCTGGAAGACCAGCTCATCCTGCGCTCGGTGAGCGTGATCACCGATCCGCGAGAGACCTTGAACCGTGCGTCTTACACCTTTTTGAAGGTACTCAGGGCGGGGCGGTTTGTTTGAGGAGACAGCGCGGCAGGTCGTCCTGCCGCGCTGTGCTTTTGCGAGTCCTGCTACTTAAGCGAAGGCCTGTGGCGACTGCCGTCGAGCAAGGCATCTACCACCGCCCGTGCCATCTCCACCGAATGCACCAGGGACCAGATCAGACCGCGCTCGATACCGCTGCCGCGCTCGGTGATTTCATCGGAAACCTCCTCGGCGCTTTTCAGCAGCAGGGAGACGTGGAGCAGGGCTTCTTCGGCGTTGATGCCGCCGCGTACCGAGAACAAAGAATCGCGACTCACCGGGGTACTGATGGTTTGCTTCAGTGACTGGATCAGAGAAGCATCGGCAGGCTGAAGTGACAGTTTTTGCCGGATCTGCTGATTGGCCAGATCGTGTTCGGGGTTTCTGCCGCGATGGGCAGCAGTGTGAGGAGGATCGGGGACGAGCTTTTTCATGGCGTAACTCCTAATCGATGGTAGGAGCCTTCACCGTCGCTGCTAAACGATAGGGTGGCGGCCGTTCGCAGGTTAGCAGTACCGGTCGATTAGGAACCCGGCGCACCCGAAGGTGCCCTGCGCACGGCCGCCATAAAACGGAGCCCAAAAAACGCCACGTAGATGGCGGCGCTGTGCGCCTAATCGATTACGAGCTGCTAAACCCGGTCACTGAATGTGCAGTGACGGATCGAGGCTAGCCAGCGTGAGGGGGTAGGCGCAAGCGGCTAGGAGTTTCTAGGAAAGTTCGCACAATAGAAAGAGACTTAACGCTGCTTCAGTAGACCATTACAAGGCGGGTATGAGCTCATACAGGCTCATATCGGCTCATAGAATTATAGACAGCTCAGCGTCGCTAACCTTGCTGTATCAGAGCGTCTTTGTCTTTCATACGTTTAAGCAGCTTTACCGCTTGATCAGACGAGACCGGCATAGATCCATAACTTCCGCACGCTGGACCTGCCCATACTGCTGCATATAGTTCAACACCATCATCACAAAGCAATCGAAGTTCATGTTATGCCGCAGACCAGCAGAGGGACTGGGGTCGATATCCCGTCCTTTGCAGGCGCGAAGCTGGACTGCCTTGGTTGGGAAAAGGAGGCCCAATCAATGTCAGCAATCTGTGACATGAGGAGTCCGACAGAAGCTAATGCCAACTGATGGTCCTGTACACAAACAGTTCGCCGGATAATTCTCCCATTCATCAGTAAAGGTCTAAGTAGGCTACTCGATGCAAGGGATGCTCGGGCGAATTGTAGCTGGCGCGGTGAAGCTTAGGCGATCTTTGGCAATCGATTTGAGTATCACAGCGACGGCCAGAGGTCCCATCCTCCGATGCCCTTTCGCAATCCTAATTGGGCTCTGTCGGCTGACCTCCTTCTGGTAGACTCCCGCGCGTGATGGCCGCTAATTTTCTGCCTGCTCACTCACCAGCTCCAAGCTAGGTCAAGAGCCGCAGATACTAGGTGAACCTGAATGCGCCGGACATCGCCCAGGGTAGGCTTGATCTAGGTCCAGCCGGTCCTATATCGCCAATCCGCCTTATGATGCCCCTATCTTCCGAGATCGTTGTGCGCATGCAATTCGCGCCGTGGACAACGAGCAGCAACAACCATCTTAATTTGGAATCCTGCATGACTATCACTCTCGCTGAGCTGCTCAAAGACAGCGCTTATAGCATTACCCAATTCAAACCTGCACAAATCCGCGCACTTGAGTCCAGCATCACGCTCAAGGACACGGTGAACAAGCCTACGCCGTATGTCACTTGCCTGGTACGCGGAAAGCCGATCAGACTTTCCCCAGAGGAAGCTGTTCGCCAGCTGTATGTCATGGTGCTACGTGACGATCTCGGCTATCCAGTCAGCCGGATGCAACTCGAATACGAAGTAACTTTTGGGCGTGAAAAAAAACGTGCAGATCTTTGCGTTTTCGATAAAGACAAGACCACGGCACCATATCTTCTCGTAGAGATAAAAAAACCCAAGCTTAAAGATGGCAAGGAACAGCTTAAGAGTTATTGCAATGCCACTGGCGCACCTATGGGTGTTTGGACTAATGGCGAGCAAATTTCTTACTATCATCGTAAAGATCCTAACTACTTCGAAGACATTCCGGGCATTCCGTCAGTTTACGAAAAGCTTTCAGACATCCTCTCTGAACGCTGGACAATCGCAGACCTAGTGCGTCTTGACAAGCTCGTAAACGAGAAGAAATCGCTTAAAGGTTTAATTCTTGAAATGGAGGATGAAGTGCTAGCTAATGCTGGCGTAGATGTCTTCGAAGAATTATTCAAGTTAATATTCACAAAACTTTACGATGAGCTTGAAAGTGGTCGCGAAAAAAAGCGGTTCCTGGTGTTTAAGAACTACGGAGAAACTGAGACCGAATTAAAGTCCAAGATACAAGACCTTTTCGACCAAGCCAGTGAGAGATGGGAAGGCGTTTTCCCGGCAGGGGCGCGGATCGAGCTTACTCCGAGCCACCTGGCGGTCTGCGTATCTTCACTAGAGAAGGTCAAGCTGTTTAATTCTAATTTGGAAGTTGTAGACGAAGCATTTGAGTACCTCATCAATAAATCTAGCAAAGGAGAAAAAGGACAATACTTTACACCGCGCTACGTAATTGATATGTGTGTAAAAATGCTTAATCCTAAGGAGCATGAAACTCTAATCGATACGGCAGCAGGCAGTTGCGGCTTTCCCGTGCACGGAATCTTCCATGTCTGGGAACAGATCATGAAGGATGAAGGGCTTACTAAAAGTAATCTCTTCACCACTGACCAGAAACCCTCTCGTTGCGAAAAATATGTTCGCGATAAGGTTTTCGCGATAGATTTTGACGAGAAAGCTGTCCGCGTGGGTCGAACTCTAAATCTTATTGCTGGCGATGGTCAGACGAACGTATTACACCTAAATACTCTCGACTATGAGCGATGGGACGAGAAAACGAGCGACGAAAGCTGGAATGACATCTATGGTATAGGCTGGAAAAAACTGCGAAAACTGAGACAGGTCAAAAATAATAACCGTGACTTCCAGTTTGATGTCTTGATGGCTAATCCTCCGTTTGCAGGCGATATTAAGGAAACGCGTATTCTTGCAAAATATGATCTCGCCAGGGCTGTGTCGCTCGAAAAAATATCTAAAGTGGACCCATCGGATATTAACATCGTCGATACTGGAGAGGATGGCCCGACATTTGACGAAGCTTTGTTTGCCAAGCCAGAAAACATTTATAAAATGCCGGATGGCACATACCGCAAGGTGAGATTTAAAAGCCAGAGTACTGTCGGGCGTGACATCCTATTTATAGAGCGAAATCTCAATTTCCTAAAGCCCGGGGGCCGTATGGCGGTAGTCCTTCCCCAAGGACGGCTAAATAACTTGAGTGATAAAGCATTGCGTGAGTATGTTGCCTCTCAGTGCCGAATTCTCGCCGTGGTAGGCCTTCACGGGAATGTGTTCAAGCCTCATACAGGTACCAAAACCAGCGTACTGTTTGTGCAGAAATGGAACGATGATCCTACTCTCGGTGATCTATGCCCTTTCGTAGATGATTACCCAATATTTTTCGCCACTATGCAGGAACCATCTAAAGATAATCGTGGCGACAAGATTTATCGAGGCGCAGCTGATGGATCTCCACTGCTAGACGAACATGATCACCTGATAGTTCAGCATGACCTGTTTAGCCAGGAAATTAAAGAGGGGCATAGAACCCCTGAAGGGATTGCAGAAGCCTTCATGGAATTTAGTAAAAAAGAAGGTCTAGGTTTTTTTCCCTAAGCCCCTTTGACAAAACGCGTTATGAGCGTTTGTTGGAGGGGCTGGAAATAACTGAGCTCAATCTTTCAGAGGTACGCCGGGAGAATACTAAGCTCCGTTTGGATAGCGGTTATTTTGCCAAGCCTATGCTGGCGGCCGATTTGGTCGTACGTGGCTATCGGGATGGTCATGACGAACTGGGATTACTATTCTCCCGTTTTATTAAAGGTATATTTGATATCAATGCTAATTCATATTGTGATGAAGGCATCCCGTTTTTAAGAATACTGAATCTCCGTCACGGCGCAATTGATGAAAGTAACATAACCTATATTTCAGAATCTGTTCATCAAAGCGAAATAAAGACGGAGCTGAAGCGCGGCGATATAGTCCTATCAAAAACTGCATACCCAGCAGCGTCTCTGATTACACTTGAGCGCTGTAATACCAGCCAGGATACTATTGCTACATCTTTGTCGAAGTATGGCCTGAGTGCTTACAGGGCAGAAGCTATCGTCTGTTATCTGAACAGCTCGATAGGGCGACGCCTCATGTCTAGGCAATTTCAGGGGAATGTACAACTGCATTTGAGCCTTGATGATGGGCGTAAGGTGCCTATACCTCGATTTGGACTGAAGCTACAAGCCAAGATTGTCAGTGTCTTTCAGATGTCGCAATTTTCGCGACAAGAGTCAAGTAAAAGGCTGACGGAAGCTGAGGACATTCTTGAGAAAGCTCTTGGCTTTAAGGACTTGCGCGCCGTTGAGCCACCAAGTTTCATACGGCGAAGCAAAGATGTATTTGGGGCCGGAAGATTAGACGCTGAGTATTTTACACCCAGGGTATTGGCTTTACTAAAACTACTTGGTCGCGACGGACTGAATATTTCAGATGTAGCATCTGTCAGAAGAGAGAAATTTAAATCAATCGACGTAAAAGATTACTTCCGGTATATCGAAATAGGGGATGTAAACAATGACGGCACGGTCGAATCGTCACTTATCGCCTCTGATGAAGCGCCAAGCAGAGCAACGCAATACGTACGCAAAGGTGATGTGCTGACGTCCACAGTTCGGCCTATACGACGTCTTTCTGCGTTGGTATCAGATGAGCAGGATGGCTCGGTATGCTCCTCCGGGTTTATAGTTCTGGAGCCATTTAGAGTATCCGGCCCAACACTGCTTACTTATCTACGATTACCTTTAGTCTGCGAGCTAATGGACCTCCACACAAGTGCAAGCCTTTATCCAGCAATTTCTGAAAAAAGTTTGTTAGGGCTGCCAATTCCGCTAATTGACACCGACGTCCAAGGAAAAATTGGACTTGCTATGCTTCAAGCAAAGGCTGCAAAAAAACGCGCATCCGAGCTGCTTAGTGCTACAGATTACGCCTTACAAATTGCTATTGAAGACTCCGAAAGGGCTGCGCTGGCTTATTTGGAAGGAGTTACCGCAACTAAAGATAGCCTAATCAATGCTTGAATGTGGTCACTGTGAAGAAACGCGCTTTATCAAGCCTTTACCGAGAATAAGGTAAACTTAGCGAGCGGCTCAAGACTGCCGGCAGATGATCCGGCCGGTAGTCGAGTCAGAACACTCGAAATCACGAGGACCTTCCAAAACCTCGGATGGAGCCCGGGTATGCGTCAAGGCCCATGTTGATGCGTTTCTTGGTTACAGGATTGTAGTAGTTAAAGTTCCACAGCTTGGAGTCGTTGATTCTCACTCGTATCTGTAGGCCGTCGCCATCAACCAGGACGTAATCCTTCCCTAAAGGCTTGGCGGCTTTGATCTTGAGTTCAGAAAGGCGAGTAGCTTGAGCGCACATTGGTATTCCAAGGAGGGTTTTGGTATTCCCAAAATTAGCGTCTGTTGGCTTGGAATACCATTTGGAATACCGAAAGACATAGATATTATTGGATGCTCGCGGACACTAATGGCGCTGAAAGTCCCGTACTTACTGGATTTCAGGCACAAAAAAAGACGTCCAAGGACGTCTTTTTTTGTTGAGTTGGTGGAGCCGGGGGGATTTGAACCCCCGTCCGCCAGTACTCCGCTGTCGGTACTACATGCTTAGCCGTGTCTATTAAGTTAACCAGCAGCGACCCGACGGGCAGGGAGCTTTGTGCGAGTTGTGTAAGTTTTAGCCGATTCGTCCACAACGTACTGCACGGCGATTCTGTTCTATATGACAATCATTTTGGGTTTACAGACATCCCCTGATGATTGCTGGACCCGAAGGTACCAGGGGGGAAGGGCTAAGGCTGCTTACGCAGCGAGAGCGTAATCCCCGTAGGTTTCGTCATTGGCAACTATAGGAAGTTGCAACAGTGGATTTACGAGTTCTGTTACCAACTCGGCATGCACCTAAAGTTTCGCAACCGGCGTCGAATCCTAAACGGCCCCGAACCTGTTGTGCATTACCAACAGGTGGGCGGATTCTACGCTAAGCGAGCGCAGAAGGCCAACCCGAAGGTTGGCCAATGCTTCGAGCTACTGATCGCCCTTGGTGTTGTTCTGCAAGCGCTGGAGCGCCTGGGTGGTCAGGGAGATGCAGTTCTTGGTGCCTTGCTCGGTGCCTTTGGCGTGCTCGGCGGTGGCTTGCTGCACCGTGGCGTCGATGTCGCTGCTCAGGTCCGAGCTCATGGCTTCGGTGCTGACCTTGGCGTCTCTGATTTTTTGCAGGTTGATCTGGCACAGGTCCTCTTGCCCGGCGGCAAACACCGGGGAGGCCAGCATCGCGGCGGTGATGAACAGTCCAGCCAGTGCGGAACGCTTCATGGTGATCTCCTTGATTGCAGGGGCTCGGTGCTGCCGGTCAACAGGACGGGCGGCCGAGTGGGGCTAAGCCCTTTTTGTGCGGGCCTGGAAAGTGGACCCTGGCCGGGTGCCGGGGTTCGGTTTTTTTTGCGATGAAAGGCGATAGCGGTTATCGCGTTCGAGTGGGCGCCCAAAGGAGTGAAGGCCTTGGTGACTGGCTGGTCTGGGCAGGCACCGGGCTTGTGGCTAACTGGGGGGGAGCCCCAGATGCGGGGCTGCTATGCAGCCCAGCGGGAGCAAGCTCCCTCGCCACTGGTGTTGCTCGTTCCTGCGCCTGGCAGGCGTCAGTTCAGATCACCTTGGCCCGGGTGACTCGGTCCACCAGGTAGACCAGCCCGTGATAGTCGATCCCGCCATGCTGGCTGAGGCCGATTTCACAGGTGCGGCTGGTGGAGATGCCTTCGCTGCAATACTGCACCGCGCCCTTGAGGCTGCGCAGGGAGTGGGCGTTGAGTTCCGGGGTGGTGAAGCCCTTGTCGCCGGCGAAACCACAGCAGTGGATGCCTTCGGGGATCACCACATTCTTGCTGCAACGCCGGGCCAGTTCGATCAGCGCCTGGCTCTCGCCCAGGTGCTGGGTGCTGCAGGTGACGTGCACGGCGATCGGTGCTTCCTGTGGCGTGAATTCCAGGCGCTCCAGCAGGTGGGTGCGGATGAAGCGCACCGGGTCGTAGAGGTCCAGGCGCACATCCCCCAGGTCCTGCACCAGACGCAGGGTGCAGGGGCTGGTGTCGCAGTAGATCGGGTCGAGGCCGCCCCGGCTGGCGTGGAGCAGGGCGCCGATCAGTTCCTGGCGCTTGTCTTCGGCCTGGGTGGCGTAGCCCTTGGAGGCGAAGGGCTGGCCGCAGCAGAGGTTGTCCAGGTTGTCCGGCAGCACCACTTGGTAGCCGGCCTTTTCCAGCAGGCCGCGGGTTTTTTCGTAGAGCGACGATTGTTCCTTGTCGCCTGCCGCTGGCCCCATGACCCGAGACACGCAGGCCGCGAGATACACCACCCGTGGGCGCGCGTCGCTGACGCTCGGGCTGAAGCGAATGGCCTTTTCCGGCTGGGGCATGGCGTTGTTCCACTGCGGCACCCGGCCTTTGGACAGGCGCGTCAGGTTCGCCGACAGCTTGCTCAGGCGCGGCGCGCCCAAGAGCATGCGCGCGCCGTTGGCCACATGCAGGGTGAAGCGCGCGCCCTGTAAGGTGCTGGCGAAGTGCGAGCCGAGCCAGTCGGCGGTGCCGTTATGGGTGGCGTGTTCACTGCGCAGTTTCTTCACCAGCTCGCCGGTGTTGATGCCCACCGGGCAGCGCTGGGCGCACAGGCCGGTGGCGGCGCAGGTGTCGATGCCCTGGTACTGATAGGCCGCTTCCAGCTCGGACGTATCGATGCCAGCCCGTTTACGCGCCTGGATATCACGCCAGATGACGATGCGCTGGCGCGGGCTCAGGGTCAGCCCCTTGGACGGGCACACCGGCTCGCAGAAACCGCACTCGATGCACTTATCCACAATCTCGTCGGCCGCCGGCAGCGGCTTGAGATGCTTCAGGTGGATCTGCGGATCTTCGCTGAGCACCACGTCCGGGTTGAGGATGCCGTTGGGGTCCAGCAGGCGCTTGAGCTGCCACATCAATTGGTAGGCATCGCTGCCCCATTCCAGCTCGACGAAGGGCGCCATGTTGCGTCCGGTGCCGTGTTCGGCCTTCAGCGATCCGCCGAATTCCACCGCCACCAGTTGTGCCACGTCGTCCATGAACGCCTGGTAGCGGTTCACTTCCTCGCTGCTGTTGAAGCCTTGGGTGAAGACGAAGTGCAGGTTGCCCTCCAGGGCATGGCCGAAGAGGATCGCTTCGTCGTAGTGGTGCTTGTCGAACAGCTCGATCAGGCGGTTGACGCCGATGGCCAGCTGTTCCACGGGGAAGGTCACGTCTTCGATGATCACCGTGGTGCCGGTCTTGCGCACCGCGCCCACCGCCGGGAAGGTGTCCTTGCGGATCGCCCAGAGCTTGGCGTTTTCCTGCGGGTCTTCGGTGAAGTCGACCTGTTTTTCCACCGGGAAGGTGGCCAGGGCACTCATGATCTGCGCCAGCTGCTCATGCAGCAGCGACGAGGACGCGGCGCGGGACTCGATCAGCAGCGCGCAGGCGTTGGCCGAGAGTTGCTGGACGAACGCTGGCATGCCGGGCTTGTCCTGCACCGAGCGCAGGCTGCGGCGGTCCAGCAGTTCCACCGCCGACACTGGCTGGCTCTTGAGCACGGTCACCGCGTTGCAGCAGGTTTCCACATCGGGAAAGACGATCAGCGCCGAGGCCTTGTTCGGGTGGTCGATCACCGTGTCGTAGGTCACCGCGCTGATAAAGCCCAAGGTGCCCTCGGAGCCCACCAGCAGGTGGCTGAGGATGTCCAGCGGTTCGTCGAAATCCACCAGGGCGTTGAGGGACAGGCCGGTGGTGTTTTTCAGCCGGTATTTATGACGGATCTTCGCCGCCAGCTCGCTGTTGGCGCGGGTGCTGCGGCCCAGTTCGGCCAGGCGCTCCAGCAACGGGCCATGGCTGGCACGGAAGGCGCTGACGCTGGCCTCATCCTCGGTGTCCAGGCGCGTGCCATCGGCCAGCACCAGACGGATGCCGGCCAGGGTGTGATAAGTGTTCTGCGCGGTGCCGCAGCACATGCCGCTGGCGTTGTTGGCGACGATGCCACCGATCTTGCAGGCGTTGATCGAGGCCGGATCGGGGCCGATCTTGCGCCCGAACGGTGCCAGCCAGGCATTGGCCTGGGCGCCGATTACCCCGGGTTGCAGACGAATCTGCGAACCCTGGTGGCGAATCTCCTTGCCGTTCCAGTTATCCCCCAGAACGATCAGCACCGAGTCGCTGATGGCCTGCCCGGACAGGCTGGTGCCGGCGGCGCGGAAGGTCACCGGCACGCGGTCGCGCTGGGCCAGCTGGAGCAGGGCCACCACTTCATCTTCGGATTCGACGCGGATCACCAGCTTGGGGATCAGCCGGTAGAAGCTGGCGTCGGTGCCGAAGGCCAGGGTCGAGAGCGGATCGTCGAAACGCCGCTCCTGGGGAATCAGTTGCTGGGCATCGCGCAGAAAAGCGGCCGGTAGGCTCATTGGTCCTCCAGGATCAGCACCACCAGGTCTTTCGGGCCGTGGGCGCCGTAAGCCAGGACTTGTTCGATATCAGCGGTCTTCGACGGGCCGGACACCAGCAGTGCGTTGGTCGGCATGCCGGCGGCCCAGTTCATCTGTTGCTGCACCTGATAGAAGTTGTCGCGGATCTCGCTGGCCTTGAGCAGGGCGAAATGCACCGGCGGCACCAGGCTCATCAGCCGCGGCTCTTCCCGGGTCGGCCAGAGGATCAGGCTGCCGGTGGCGGCGATCGCGCCCAGGGTGCCGGTGAGGCTGGCCGGGGTGTCGTTGAACAGCTCGGCTTTCCACTCTTCCACCGGGCGGTCGTAGGCCTTGAGCGCCGGCAGTTGCGGGTGCTCGGCCCAGTACTGGGTGACCCGCTGGCCGTGGGGCGTGCTCGGGGCGATCAGCAGGCTGGGCAGCTGGCGCTCCTGCAGCAGCCGGGCCAGCAGTTCAGGCCAGTCGGCGGCGGTGCTGAGGTGGATTTCGGTGTGCACCGCTTCCATCTGTTTGCGCAGTTGCGGAATGCGTTGTTCCGCCGTGTAGCTGTAAGGCTCGGTGACCAGCGCCTCGTCGAAGTTATCCACAATCGGCGTGGTGCCGGTCAGGCTGTTGCGCAGCTTGGCGAGGATGTTGTGTTTCGCGCTCATCAGCGGTCTCCCTGCTTGTCCAGGTGCTCACGGGCCAGGTCATGCAGCGACCGGGCGGCGGGTTTCGGCGCGCTGTGGTTCTGCGTCCAGGGGCCGACCTTGCTCGGGGTCAGCGCCCGCAGACGGGTGGCCGCCAGGGTGAACAGGCGATACAGGGTCGGCGAGCTGTTGAGGCGGGCCCAGGCGTTCCAGATGAAGCGTTCCTTGCGCGAGTACTTGCTGCCCTGGCCGCGCATCACTTGATGCGGGCTGTCCGGAGCCTTGACGTTCTCTTCCCGCAGGCGTCGCAGCAGCGCCGGGATCGGGATCTTCACTGGGCAGACTTCGCCACAGGCACCGCACAGCGAGGAGGCGCTGGGGTGATCCGGCACTTTGGCCAGGCCGACCATGTGCGGGGTGATGATCTTGCCGATCGGCCCCGGGTAGACCTCGCCGTAGGTGTGGCCGCCGACCCGGGTGTAGACCGGGCAGTGGTTCATGCAGGCGCCGCAGCGGATGCAGTTCAGGGTCTGGCGCAGTTCGCTGTCGGCAAAGGCCTGGCTGCGGCCGTTGTCCAGCAGTACCAGGTGCACTTCCTGGGGGCCGTCCAGCTCATGCTCTTTGCGCGGGCCGGAGATCATGTTGACGTAGGTGGTGATGGGCTGGCCCAGGGCCGAGCGGGTCAGCAGTGAAAGCAGCGGCACCACGTCCCGCAGGTTCTCGACGACTTTCTCGATCCCGGTGACGGCGATGTGCACTGGCGGCACGGTGGTGGACATGCGCCCGTTGCCTTCGTTTTCCACCAGCAGCAGGGTGCCGGTCTCGGCCACGGCGAAGTTGACGCCGGAGACGCCGATATCGGCTTCGAAGAATTTCTGCCGCAGGACCTTGCGACCGATCTGAATGAGTTGGTCAACGTCCTTGGTGTACTCCACGCCGAGTTTGTCGTGGAACAAGGACGCGACCTGACCGGCATTCTTGTGGATCGCCGGCATAATAATGTGTGAAGGCTTCTCGTGGTCGAGCTGGACGATGAACTCGCCCATGTCCGACTCAAGGCATTCAATGCCTTGTTCAGCGAGGACATGGTTCATTTCCATCTCTTCGCTGACCATCGATTTGCCCTTGATCACTTGCCGCGCCTCGTGAGCGCGGATGATCGAGAGGACGATGCCATTGGCTTCGTCCACCGTTTCCGCCCAGTGCACTGTCACACCGTTGCGGGTCAGGTTCTGTTCCAGGCGCTCGAGCAGGTCGGGCAGCTTGGACAGCGCCCGGGCGCGAATCGCGTTGCCCAGGGCGCGCAAGTGTTCTCTTTCGTGGGCATCGCTGAACGACGCCGCACGCTTGGCCATGAGTGAATCCATGGCGCTGCGAAAGTTGTTTCGCAGTTGTTGGTCACCCAGGGCTTCGTGGGCCCGGGTTCGGAAATCGTCCGCCACGTTGGTGGTCGGAATCAGCTCTGGGGTGCTCATTGCGCACCTCCAGTACGTTGCCAGAGGAAGCTCGCCAGGTGCTGGCCGCGCAATGCCTCTTTTTGCTTTTCCAGCGCGCCGTTGATGTTCATCAGGCAGCCGCAGTCGGCACTCAGTACCTGATGGGCGCCGGATTCTTTCAGCGCGCGGGTCTTGTCCGCGACCATGGCGCCGGAGATGTCCGGCATTCGGACGCTGAAAGTCCCGCCAAAGCCACAGCATTCGCTTTCGTGGCTGTGTTCTACCCGTTCCACGTTGCTCAGCTGTGACAGCAACTCACGGCCGTGCAGGTGGGTGTTCATTTCTCGCCGAGCCGAGCAGGAGGTGTGCAGCGCCACCTTGATCGGTGCACCGCTGTCCTTGAACTGCACCTTGCACACGTGCAGCAGGAACTCGGCCAGCTCGTAGGTGCGGGCGGCCAGGGCCTGCACCTGTTTCAGGGTTTCGGGCTCGTCCTTGAACAAGTCCGCGTAATGCTCGCGCAGCATGCCCGCGCAGGAACCCGACGGCACCACCACCGGATAGTCGCCGGCAAACAGCGCCAGTTGCGAGCGGGCCACGGTGCGCGCCTGCTCGGTGTAGCCCGAGGTGTAGGCCGGTTGGCCGCAGCAGCTTTGCCCTTGCGGGTACTCCACGCGAATGCCTTCGCGTTCCAGCAGGTGAATCGCGTCCATCCCGGCTTCGGGATAGAACAGGTCGACCACGCAGGTGCCGAACAGGTAGACCCGCGACGGTTTCGCGCTGGGGTACTGCCGGGGTTCGGCCAGCGGCGGTGCGACGCGGGTGGCATTGGGCACGGCGTTGTAGAAAAGCTCGCTCATCAGGCGTGTCTCCGGGTGATCCCGGTTATTCGTCCGTTGCGGCGGCTGAAAGATAAACCAGCAAGCTTTCAGCAGCCTTGCAGACCGGGTGGTGAATGCGGACGCCGCGGGTGAGGGCGGCGTCGGTTCTTTCGGTGTTGCTTAGTGCACCAGCATGCCGGTGAACCAGTAGGCCTGGGCCAGGGTGATCAGGCCGACAATAGTGGCAAAGAACAGGCTGTGCTTGAGGGTGAAGCGGAACAGATCCGATTCCTTGCCCACCAGGCCGGTGGCGGCGCAGGCCACGGCGATCGATTGCGGCGAGATCATCTTGCCGGTCACGCCGCCGCTGGTATTGGCCGCTACCAGCAAGGTGTCATTGACCCCGATCTGGTGCGCGGTGGTGGCCTGCAGCGAGCTGAACAGGGCGTTGGACGAGGTATCGGAACCGGTGAGGAACACCCCGAGCCAGCCGAGGAACGGCGAGAAGAACGGGAACGCCGCGCCGGTGGCCGCCAGGACCAGGGCCATGGTCGAGGACATGCCCGAGTAGTTGGTGACGAAGGCGAACGCCAGCACCATGCCGATGGACAGGATCGGCCAGCGCAGCTCGTAGAAGGTCTCTTTTAAAGTGGTCAGACCAATTTTGACGTTGATCTTCAGCACCAGCATGGAGATCAGCGCGGAGAAGAAAATCGCCGTGCCGGTGGCGGAGATCGGGTCGAGTTTGAACACTGCCGGGATGGCGGTCGGGGTGGCCACGATCGGCGTCATCTTGATCACCAACTGATCCAGATGCGGAATGGCGAAGTTGAACACCCAGCCGTACATCGAGCCGCCAGCGGCGAACATCGCCTTGAAGGGCTTTAGGGTCCAGATGGTCACCAGCACGGTGAGGATCAGGAACGGCGACCAGGCCTTGAAGATCTGCCCCAGGCTGTAGGGCGAAGCGACGGTGCTGCGTGGCTGGCCGAAGCCGCCGGCGCTGGCGGTCACGGCCGCGCTGGAGGTGGCACCGGCGATCTGCGCGCCCGCGGTGCGCTTGGGCTGCCAGATCTTCAGGAACAGGGTCAGGGAGATCAGGCTGGCCAGGGCCGAGGTGATGTCCGGCAGTTCCGGGCCGATGAAGTTCGAGGTGAAGTACTGAGTGATGGCAAAGCTCAGGCCGGCCACCAGCGCGGCAGGCCAGGTCTCTTTGACGCCGCGCAGGCCGTCCATCATGAACACCAGCCAGAACGGCACGAACAGCGACAGCAGCGGCAGCTGGCGGCCGGTCATGGCGCCGATCTTGAAGGCGTCGATGCCCGTCACCTGGCCGGCGACGATGATCGGAATCCCCAGGGCGCCGAAGGCCACGGGCGCGGTGTTGGCGATCAGGCACAGGCCGGCGGCGTACAGCGGGTTGAAGCCCAGGCCCACGAGCAGGGCGGCGGTGATCGCCACCGGTGCGCCGAAGCCCGCTGCACCTTCGAGGAAGGCACCGAAGCAGAAGCCGATCAGCAGCACTTGCAGGCGCTGGTCGTCGGTGATCGACAGCACCGAGCTGCGGATGATTTCAAACTGGCCGCTCTTCACGGTCAGTTTGTAGAGGAATACGGCGGCGACGATGATCCAGGCGATGGGCCACAGACCGTAGGCAAATCCATAGCCAGCGGCAGCGAAGGCCATGTCGGCGGGCATCTTGAAGGCGAAGATCGCCACCAGGATCGACAAGGCCAGGGTGATACTCCCGGCGACGTGTCCTTTGAGACGGAACACGGCCAGAGCCAGGAAGAAGAACACGATCGGGATAACGGCGGCGAGGGCGGACAGGCCGAGGCTGCCAAGCGGGCTATAGAGCTGTTGCCAGGTTTGCATAATGGGGTGGCCCCTAATTGTTGTTGGTCAGGCACTGCGAGCGTCTTGGTTAATTGGTAAGACCAATTTACAATCGCTGTTGGCTAGGGTAAAAGCCTTGTGCGTGGTGTGTCAATTTGCCGCCCTAAAACTTTTGTCTCATGCGCTATGGCGCGGCCATCTGATGGGTACAAATGGCTGCGTTCTGCCAGGTGTTGGCGCGCCGTGAATAGGCCAGAATAGAGCCCCCCGGCGATGGGTCGGGAGGGTGGAGAGTGAGTCATGGGGTTTGATCAGATACGCCAGCGCCGTTTGTCCGACGATATTGTCGAGCGCCTGGAAGGGATGATTCTCGAAGGCACCTTGAAGGCCGGCGAGCGGCTGCCTGCCGAACGGGCGCTGGCCGAGCAGTTCGGGGTGTCCCGTCCTTCATTGCGCGAGGCGATCCAGAAACTGACGGCCAAGGGTTTGCTGATCAGTCGTCAGGGCGGCGGCAACTATGTGGTGGAATCCCTGGGTTCGACCTTCAGCGATCCGCTGCTGCACTTGTTGGAAAACAACACGGATGCCCAGCGCGATCTGCTGGAGTTCCGCCATACCCTGGAGGCGTCTTGCGCTTATTACGCGGCGTTGCGCGCAACGGCGGTGGATCGTGAGCGGCTGACTCAAGCCTTCGAGGAGCTGCAGGATTGTTATTCCCGCTCCGACGATGTCAGTCGTATCGAGGAGGGTGCCGCGGATGCCAAGTTCCACCTGGCGATTGCCGAGGCCAGCCATAACGCGGTGTTGCTGCACACCATTCGCGGCCTGTTCGACCTGCTCAAGCGTAACGTGGTGACCAACATCGGCGGCATGTACAAACAGCGCACGGAAACCCGCGACATGCTGATCAGCCAGCACCGTGACCTGTACCTGGCGATTATCGAAGGGCGTGCGGAAGAAGCGCGGGAAATCTCCAGCCGGCACATTCTCTATGTGCAGGAGGTGCTCGAAGAAGTACGCCAGGAAGTGCAGCGAGTGGCCCGGGCCGAACGGCGCAAGGGCATGTAATGCAAATCGCCGGCAAGCCGGCTCCTGACTGATTCTGTAGGAGCCGGCTTGCCGGCGAAAACGACCTCAAGGCAGGAAGATCAGTCTTCCTTGCCCTTGGTCCGCACCGCACGCTGCAGCTCGCGGTCGGAATCGCGCTCGCGTTCGGTATGACGCTTGTCGTATTCCTTCTTGCCCTTGCCCAGTGCGATTTCACACTTGACCAGGTGCTTGCTCCAGTAGAGCGAAAGGCACACGCAGGCGTAACCCTTCTGCTGCACGGCGGCGAACAGCTTCTCCAGCTCGCGCTGGTTGAGCAGCAGCTTGCGCGTGCGCGTGGGGTCGGCGATGACGTGGGTGCTGGCGGTGGTCAGCGGGGTGAAATGGCTGCCGAACAGCCAGGCCTCGCCATCCTTGAGCAGCACGTAACTGTCCACCAGTTGCGCCTTGCCCGCCCGCAGACTCTTTACTTCCCAGCCGGCCAGGACCAGTCCAGCCTCGAACCGATGTTCGATGAAGTAATCGTGACGCGCCTTTTTGTTTTGCGCGATGGTCCCTGTTGGGTGTTTCTTCTGTTTAGCCATAGGGGCGGCATTATAGGGAGTTGCGCGCGCGTCGGCTACGGTGACGCAGCGTGCTTGAGCAGGTTGATTGAATCCCGGACAATGCGGCCTCTTTTTTTTCGGTTGGGCGCGTTAACGATGTCGACAGACAGGGTCTCTGTCCACGGCGGCTGGGCAAGCCGCTGGGTCTTTATACTCGCTGCAACTGGTTCGGCCGTGGGCCTGGGGAGCATCTGGAAATTCCCCTACATGGTCGGCGTCTATGGTGGTGGTGCTTTTGTCCTGGTGTTTCTGGCGTGTATCGCGCTGATTGGGTTGCCGGTGATGCTGGCGGAAACCCTGATCGGTCGTCGGGCGCGGCAGAGCCCGGCCAATGCCCTGAAGGTGCTGGCTCTGGAGGCGGGGCATTCGGCCAGGTGGTCCTGGGGCGCCTTCGCCGGAATGATCACGGCGCTGCTGATTCTCTCCTTCTATAGCGTGGTGGGTGGTTGGTCCCTGGACTACATCATCGATATGGGGCGCGGCGATTTTCAGGGTGTCACGGCGGATCAGGTCAGTGCGTACTTCTTTGCGGTGACGGCCGATCCGTGGCGACTGACGCTTTGGCACACGCTGTTCATGCTGCTGTCGGCATTGGTAATTGCCAAGGGAGTGGTTGCCGGGCTTGAACGCAGCCTGCGGATCATGATGCCGCTGCTGTTCGTGATGCTACTGGTGCTGCTGGGCTACAGCATGACCACCGGGCACTTCATGCAGGGCCTGCATTTCATGTTCGACTTCAGCCTGGATCGTTTGCTGGACGGGCTGCTGCCAGCCATGGGGCATGCGTTCTTTTCCCTGAGTGTCGGTGTCGGTTCGATCATGATCTATGGCGCCTACATGCCCAAGCATTCGTCCCTGGCTGGCACCGTGGTGGGGGTGGCGCTGCTGGATACCTTTGTTTCCCTGGTGGCAGGAATGGCGCTGTTTCCCATCGTATTCGCTGCCGGGCTGAACCCCAGCGAAGGGCCTGGTTTGATGTTTATCAGTCTGCCGTTCGCCTTCGGTAATGTGGCGTTCGGCCAGCTTATGGGCGTAGTGTTCTTTATCCTGGTGGCGATTGCGGCCTGGAGCTCGGCCATTTCCTTGTTGGAACCGATGGTGGCTTATCTCGTCGAGAGGACTAAAATCCGCCGCGGCTGGGTGACATTCTGGCTGGCGTTCAGCTGCTGGTTCGTGGGATTGGGAACGGTGTTTTCCTTCAACATCTGGCAGCAGGCCAAGTTTTTCGTGAACGAAGGCGGTGTTTTTCATCTCTATCGATGGGGCGCGGCCGGCGGTCTGGACTTCTTTGGTGTGATCGACTTTTTCACCTCGCGGATCATGTTGCCTCTTGGCGGTTTGTGCTTCGTGGTGTTTGCAGGTTGGGTGATGGGCCGTGAGGCTGTTCGTGATGAGTTGTCGTTGCGCAGTCCGTTGTTGTTCTCCCTGGCCTTGTTTTTGATGCGCTATGTGGCGCCCGTCGGCATTCTTGTGGTGTTTGCCGCCCAGTTGTGGAAATGAAGCTCACATGACGACCCATATTCAACGTTCGGCCCTTTTGCCCTATCCGGCGCAGTTTCTGTATGACCTGGTCAATGATGTGGCCCGTTACCCGGAGTTTCTGCCCTGGTGTTCTTCGGCCGAGGTGCTGGAGAACAGCGAGGAACGGATGCGTGCCAGCCTGGCGGTGGCTAAGGGCGGCATGAGTCAGCGTTTTGTGACCTGTAATACCCTGGTGCCGGGACAGTCGATCGAAATGAACCTGGAAGAGGGGCCGTTCAATCAATTGCATGGTCTTTGGGTGTTCAAGCCGCTGGGCGAGAAGGCCTGCAAGATCAGTCTTGATCTGTCTTTCGATTATGCGGGGCCTTTGGTGCGGGCCACTTTAGGGCCGCTATTCAACCAGGCGGCCAATACCCTGGTGGATGCATTCTGTCAGCGGGCCAAGCAACTGCATGGCTGAGTCCCTGATCTCGATCGAGGTGGTTTACGCCGCAGTCGATCGCCAGTTGCTGATCACTGTGTGGGTGCCTCAGGGTTCGACACTGCGCAGTGCGCTGCTGGCTTCTTCTATAGGTGAGCATTTTGCCGAGTTGGATCTGGCGACCTGTCCGGTGGGGATCTTTGGCAAGCAGGTCATGAATCCTGAGCAGCATGTGATTCAGGCAGGGGATCGAATCGAAATCTATCGTCCGCTTCTGGCGGATCCGAAGGAGGTTCGGCGTCTGCGTGCCGCCAAGGCCGCGCAGGCACGTAAACGCGGACAGTAACTGAGTGACAGGCAACAAAAAGCCCGGGCATGCCCGGGCTTTTTCATTCGCCGCAAATTATTGCGGAGAGGTATCCAGTGGTTCAGGAATAGGCACTGGTACGGTTTTGACGCCATCCACATCTTTCTGGATCTGGTCCAGCAGCGAGCCCGGTTTGACCGGCTTCTCGGCCTTTGGCTTCTCGGCGTTCTCGGCGGGGGCGGTGACGGTGTTGCTGCTTTCCTTGCCGAGCAGGGCTTCGTCGCGGCTCACGCCTGGCATGAAGTCGCCGGCCAAGCTGACCAGTTGGTCGTTGCCATTGAAGATCAGGCTGACGCGTTCCTGTTGGCGTTCACCGCCGCCAGGTTGCAGGCTGTACAGATAATCCCAGCGATCGGCATGGAACGTGTCGGTCAGCAGAGGGTTACCCATGATAAACCTTACTTGCCGTCGGGTCATTCCCGGGCGCAACTGGTCTATCATGTCCTGCGTGACGACATTGCCCTGCTGGATGTCGAATTTGTAAACCCCGGGGAATGAACAACCGGCGAGTGCGAGCAGTCCCACGAAGGTGAGGCTGAATAGCAA